>Ga0180007_10000452_pt1 | contig 70115 bp, 75 predicted proteins | sample MM_PC_MetaG_FD_121122 | JGI IMG/M metagenome (GOLD analysis project Ga0180007, IMG submission 121122) | Groundwater microbial communities from the Aspo Hard Rock Laboratory (HRL) deep subsurface site, Sweden - MM_PC_MetaG | ecosystem: Environmental > Aquatic > Deep subsurface > Groundwater... | reverse complement strand
CCTCGTATCTTGCTTGTCCCGCAACGATGAGACGAACAAAGTGAGTCCATCTTGTTGCGAGGATCCCGTAAATAAACTGTGTTTCGCCCACTGAGCGGGTAAACGGAATCGAACCGTCATCTCCACCTTGGAAGGGTGGCATAATAACCATTATACGATACCCGCTCACTGGGAAAAACTGCATCATACGGGATCCACGAAAAATATAGTCGCTTTCAGCTCCTTATTTTTCGGGAGAAGGCAAGCGCACTAGCCATTGTGCTACACCCGCTTAAATTTTCCACAAATATTTTTTCAAATCAATCCACCAATTACCCTCTCGTTTTACCACCTCGACGCCTTCCTGTTTTAATAAAAAGGCTTGCAAGTCAGCGTTATGTTCTAAACAAGTCGTGGAAATTCTGCCTTCGCGGTTAATCACGCGATGCCAAGGCACTTCTTTAAGTTTATCAGCCGGCAAAACATGCAAAGCCCAGCCAACAGTTCTGGCGCCCCTCGGCGAACCGCATAAGGCTGCAATTTGGCCGTAGGTGGCAACTTTGCCCATGGGGATTTGCTTTACTAATTTATATATTTTTTGGTAAAGAGACCCGGATTTTTGTATAGGAAGATATATCATATCTTTCCTATTGTTCAGTCGTAACATAATCAACGCCCATTTTAACAAGCTTATCGGCAGTTTCTTCGTCATAAACTACAGATGATCCAATTTTAATTTTTTTTGCATGAGCGCGATCCACCAGTTCTTTCGTTATTTCTCCTGGTTGAAATTCAATACTGGTAAAATTTTTTTTGAAGGCAATTTCTATGCCCATCTCACTCCAAGAAAGATTCTCTTTACCCTCAACCTCTTCTAGTAAAGCTGGGCTGAATAAGGGAACCTTTTTAGCCCATTCTTCTGATGACGGCCAAAAAAAACCGGTTGACACAGAAAGTCCCCTTTCTTTCATTATCTTTTGCGCTTCCTGTAACGCTTCAGCTGAAAAAGAATTTAGACTAACTTTACTCTCTAAAAATTTTTCATTTGGCTTAAAACCACCCTCGTCCTTCATTTTCAAAAGCTGATCCAATATTTTTTCTACAAGTTCGACGGCTTTTTTTTTAGAACTGGCTTTTATTTCCAGTGCGGTTCTTGTGTCAGAATCTGATGTTAATCCTATATATTCACGCAGTAATGGAATCTTACGACCGCCAGTTTCAGGATCTGACGAAGGTATATGTAGTTGCTCTAATTCTTTCAAATCTAATGACTCTGCATCGGAAAGCGACATATTGAGATCACGTTCATGAAGTACAGCAATATTACCATCCTTTAATAAGATAGCATCAGCCTCTACTGATCCTCGATAATTTTTCAATATCGATTCAAAACTATTGGGGAGCCCCTTTCCCTCACGAAGCCCGCGATGTTGAATAAATTTTTCTGATTCAGTCATATTTAGATTTTTTGGAAATAAGAACCTGGTTTGGACATAGCTTTACGATGAAAAAAACTGCCGTCCACATTAATCAGCGTTTTTTAACCTTTTTGGAGAAATTATTTTAATGAAACTAACTCACTACCCATCAATTATTTATTCAGTTGTTTTCCCGTCAAACTCCGGTCCGTTTGCCTCGGCTTCGGCTTTGGTGGCGCGTACAACGCCGTCCTGGTGGTGCGCCGGCGAATAAATGGTGTAGAGCTTCAAATCCTCCGTGTCGGAAGTGTTGATGATATTGTGCTGCGCGCCAGCCGGCACCACTATGGCTGAGCCGTCTCTTAATTCGTATTCGTTGCCGTCAATAATACATTTGCCCTGGCCTTTTTCAAAGCGGAAAAACTGGTCATTGTCGGGATGCACTTCCATGCCGATTTCCTCTGCGGGTTTCAAACTCATCAGCACCAATTGACTGTGCTTGCCTGTATAAAGCACTTTGCGGAAATTACTATTTTCCAAAGTATCTTTTTCAATGTTGGCGTTAAACCCTTTCATAGTTTTGGATGTTAATAATAAAATGTACCTTCTCTGTGGAAGTATAACACAAGAGAGAAGGGCCAGAAAGAGTACAATGGGTTTTTTGGTATTTGATTGAAAGATCGCAGGCATTGGCTTGACAGAATATTTTAGGTATGCTATACTGCCTTGATTGTTCGTTTTAAAGTTTGGCAAGCAGTAGGCAACGAAAGAAGCTTGTAAAAAAGCGTTTGCCTGCTTCTTCCACGGTAGTAAAACTACCGCAGAGTGCCTCCCTATGCACTATCATTGATTTGTTCAGTGAATTTAGGGAGGCTTTTTTATTTTTTTAAAAATAGTCTGGAAAGCGATTGGCTTGACAAAAAACAAATAAGAAACTAAGATAATCTAGGGTAAAAGACAAAAAAGCTCATTAAAAAATCAATAAAACTTTTTTCCCAATAGAGGAGGTGAAAGAAATGACTACAAGAGTGTTTGATACTACCAGAAAAACCTTAAAAAGGAGATATTTCATGAAATACCTGAAATTCTTAGCCCTGGGGCTAATTGTTGTTTTGATGACTGGGTGCCATAAAAAACCGACTGGTCCTAAGCACACAACACCCACTACTGGGACACTGATTATCAGAAGTTTGCCCTCTGGTGCAGTTTATGCCATTGACACTCTAAAGAAAAGTGGAGTGACACCTGATACACTTCCTGATATAAAACCTGGAAGCTATGAGGTCAAACTTGAACTAGCTGGCCATCATTCATACACTGGTACAGCAGTAGTTAAGGCCGGAGAAACAACAGATTTTTTTGGTATATTACCAATCGGCTATGGAGCTATCAACATCACCAGCCAACCACCTGGCGCCACTGTTTATGTAAACACTTATCAGCGCGGTGTCACTCCTTTGCTAGTGACTGACGTGCCAGCCGGCAAAGCGAGTGTTCGCTTAACTAAAGCCGGCTATGCAGACTGGTATAATGACAGCATCTATGTGGTGATGGATGACACTATCGGTCTATCAGCGGTACTTGACAGTTTGATCGGCTGGGTTTCAGTCACTTCAACACCAGATGGAGCTGATATTTATTTTGACACTAATCCTACGCCTAAGACAGCGCCAACTATTGAGCCACTGCCGCCTGGCACTCATCAGATTCGGGCTGAATTAAACGGCTATTCTACAGTTACCAAGACTGTGACTGTCATTGTTTTTGATACTGTTGACGTGCATTTTGACCTTGTGCTGATCACCGGCTTGCTAAAAATCAGCAGTACACCAGCTAATGCCCAGATTTCAGTTGATAATTTACCAACAGGCCAAGTGACTCCAGCCAGCCTGACCCTGACACCAGGTGACCATCTGATCAGCCTGAGAAAAGCCGGGTATTATGATTGCGATACCACGATAAATGTTATCGCTTCCCAGACAACAACGATCAGCCTGACCCTAGAACCCAAACCCACCTCTTTGAGTATTGCAACTTCTCCGGCTGGTGCGAATATCTACCTGAATGGCAGTCTGACTGAGTTCAAGACACCACATACTTTTACTGATATGTCAGCAGGCTTGTGTCAGGTGCGCGTTTGCCTAACCGGGTATTTTCCAGAAGATTCGGCTTATACAGTTATTTTTGGTACTGATAATCAACTATATTTCGGCTTTGATCCGGCTCCTAATATTCCTTTTGCCTATACCCAAGGTGATAGTATCTATCTGGCTAATCTTGACGGCATTATTATTGACACCCTGGCTCAGGATTACCTTAATTTCATCGATTCTTACATTGACTACAACGGAACAATCCGCTGGTCCCCGAATGCTCAATACCTGGCTTATACAGGTCGCACCAATCAAGTCACTATCATCAGTTTTGACGGCAGCTGGGTCAACGGCTTCAGTGGCAACCGTTCGATGGACTTCTGTTGGTCGCCAGACAGTGATGAGCTTGTCTGGGGCGTTTACTGCGGCGGCTTGTATAAAAACATCCTGTCGAATAATTGGTACGGGAGAATATCAAGCGGCTGCTATGACAACAGCCCGGCTTTTTCCCTGGATGGCAATCAGATTATGTTCATGTACCACAACTGGGGAAGAGACTGCCGAGTTGATTTAATGAACGCCGATGGAACAGGACGGCGTAATATAATTCCCTGGTTCAGAGCCGGTTTTGATGAGTACAACCATTTATACTGGACAACTGACAGCACAGCTGTTTTCAAAATTGCCGGTAATGGTATTTTTGAAGTGCTTATTTCCAAAGCAGACACAGTGATCATGACCGAAAAGATCGATGACGCTGTTTCGCAGCTTCACCTTTCACCTGACCGAAAATGGTGCGCCTACAACACCTCTTCAGGTATTTATTTGATGCAAGTCGGTGTCTGGCTACCAAACCGGATTACCAGTCTCTCAGCCTACGACTTTTCTGTCAGCTCAGGCGGTGAATACGTTATGTGCCGGACAGCAAACGGCGTACACTTTGTGACGCGCTATGGCAACAGCTATCATATTATCGCGGACGAGAAGGCTGGACGGGGCGCCGTCGATATTAAGCCATAATAACACAAAATGGAACTTTAACTTGAAATTAACCCTGGTTCATTAATTATGAGCCGGGGTATTTTTTTATTAAAAAATCAAGCTGGCTTGACAGCCGTTATTATTAAGATGTAAGATAAAACCTCTAAGATTGATCATTGACAATAATAAAAATTTAAATTGAAACATTTCAAGGAGGTATTTGTGAATTCCATAGATTTAGACTATCTGAAAGAAAAGTTGCCTGAGGATTTTTGGGGGAAACTTGATTTCAGCCAGTGGTATAATATTTTCCAAGGAGCTCATGGAGATCTTGATTTTCTAAAATTAGCCTTGCAGGGCATGCTCAAAACAGCAAAAACTTTTGATGAATGGCGTAAAATCTACAAAATTGAAATGAACGAAATAATCATAAGTGACCCAGCTGACACGATGCGTCTTGAAAGAGATTTAAAGCCAGCGCAGAATACTGCTTTTAATATGATGATCCAGACAGCCAGTACTTATCTTCAATGGTACGAGTTACTAGACAAGATTAGGGATGATCAGGAGCTGAAAAATGAAGCAGTGGAAAAAGCAGTTAATTTAATACAAGAAGCTGGCGAGCAGCCTTTTGAGCACTGGCAAAATCTTTTCAGAAATATCCCTACTGGAAACAAACTTGAAAAGACGGCATTGTCCAAAATGCTGGCTAGTGCCAAAACATTTGATCATTTTTTTCAAATCTATCATTTTAAATTAGATATACCAGAAGCTAAAAAAACAGCGCTTGATAAAATGCTCCAAACAGCCACAACCTACGAGGACTGGAAAAGAATTTATGAATTAAAGGACGAAAAGATTGATTTGAAAAAACAAGCTCTGGAAAATATGTTCAAGCTGTCAAATTCTGCCGAGGAATGCCAGGAGATTTCAGACAAAGCCAAGGAAATTGGTGAAGAGAAATTGAGCAACGCTGCTTTTATGAAAATGGCTGTCTATGGCGACTGCGCGGTCTACAGGGCCACTTTAACAATAGTTAATCCATGCGATACAAATTCATTTGATGATTTCTTGGGATGCATGATTGATTCAGCTGAAACATTTTCAGACTGTGAAAGCGCCATTATTTACTGCATACCGAGAAAGAGATTTTTTGACAAACTACGTCCCAAAATGTTCAGTTTAGCCAAGACATTTCATGACTGGAGTGTTCTTATTCGTTGCTGCGGCAGCCGTGTGGAGATGCAGGAAAAAGCCCTGGCCAAAATGTTAGAATTAGCCAGCAAGCCTGATGAATACCTGAAAGTTTATGAAGAATCATTTTACTCAGCATCTAAAAATCTTGATCAACTGCGTCAAAAAATATTAGCCAGAGTCAGTCAATTTAAAATGGATTTTGAACAATGGCTGAATATTTACAATGATTCAACTGATTTTATCCGAAAAAATGATGACGGGAAAATAACAGATATGGCTTTACTTAAAATATTTGATCAGGCAACCAGTTTTGTGCAACATGAAAAAATACTCAATATGATTAAATATCATAAAGAGGATGAAGGTGTTACTGAAACTGAAGAGGAATTGTTTCATAAAATTTTGTTAAAAGCCGGACAGCTGGCAAGCACAGTTGATCAATACATTTATGTTTTTCTTCTGGCTCCAACAGAAAGCGAAATTAGAATTGCCATGATCGAGAAGATGCAAGAGTGGTATAAAAATTAAAGTGATAAAAAGAGCATGCTTTGATCGAGCATGCTCTGTTTTTTTTACTTGAGGTAAATATTAGTGGTTAAAAACCTCCCGGCCAGATGAAAAAATATTCTTTATTTTTTTTACCCAAGCGCTCTGATTCTGATCGCTTGTACATATACATGGTCATGGGTTTTAACTGACTTTTACAGTAAAAAATTAAATAGCCATCCTGGCCATAGTGAAACTCCTCTACTTCAATACCTTGACTTTTATCTTTGGTGATAAAGTATTTCAGTTTAGCTTCTGCCAACAATTTAGTACCGGTCTTATTAGTAGCACAAGCCCCTTTATAGATCGGCCCATTTCTAGCAAACATCACGACACAATCGTTAAATTCATAATCAAGGACGATGGCGGTGTTAGGTATAGGTAATTGTGATTGTTTAAAATTTAGAGGCATTTTACCTCGATAGTATGGGGGCTTTTGATTAATCACGACATTGTATACCAGTACAGTGCCGCGATAATCGAAATCACCTCCGCTCCAAAGTGGCAAATTTTTCTTAGCCTCAATCTCCCTTAGCTTTGCTTGGTCAGCCGCTTGTTGACTACAACTAGAAACGGCCAATGCGGCCAGAAAAACAACTAGAAGCGTCAAATACTTCATTTGTCTACCTCCTGTAATTTGTAATGAACATTTACTTTTCCTTATCTTAAACCAATTGCCGAATTCTGTCAAATAAAATCAAAAACCGCCGCAAGTTTTAGCAAACTACGGGCGGTTTGAAAAATTTAGTGCTCGCGGACGATTAAAAACAGACAAACGTGAGTCCATTCCATATCATCGGCATGACTCATTATACTAAGTGCCCATATGCTATTATACCACTTGTGTACGTCAGCCATTAGCCGCTTGCCATCTTTGTCAAAAGCTGAGCCAAGGGCAAAAAGCATGTAAGTCTCATGAAATTCTTTATATTTAGCGGCAAAGGTGACCAGTTCAATTAAGGTGGCTGGTCGGAGACCAATTTTCTCTTTTTTCAGTTCTTTTAAAATAGTTGTGGTGCTCGCCTCGTCTGTAATATAAAAAATCAAAAAATGAACTTTTTTCTTACCCTTTTTTCTATCAGACTGAAAATACTCTTGGGGAATCTTCTCTGGAAATTTGGTAAAACCGGCGGCCTTGATCATATCCTCAATCGGCTGATCATAGTCTACTTCCAGCAATGGAAAGTTACCGCCTAATCTGGTCACTCCCTCCATAAAAAACCTCCTGTTTTGAGGGTTTTGAAAAGATCTATCTTCAGGAATAATCAGCTTACTATATAAAATAAGTTTTGTCAAAAAATAGCGACTTAATTTTGCTCCAATCAAAATATTGATACGGCATTTTGTGGTATTTTTTGGGCAGGTTTTCCTTGATGGGATTATTTTTAATGTAATCAATGACCGTAGCCAAATATTTATCGTTGTTGACGATTCGGGTATTAAATCGGCGTTGCCAAATATGACCTTGATGAACCATCCTGGAAAAATTTCCTTTGATTGCATGAATTCGGAGACATTATGCGTTTTATTCATTTGCACCCTCTTATTCATCCGCACCCTAGAAAGGGTGCTCTGGGGGTGGGTGTGGGATGGATATTCCCCCAATTCCCAGCGCACCTTTTCCAAGGTGCGATGGGAACATTGGTTCGGACTATGGCTCGCCAACAAATGCACATGATCCGGCATAATACAATATGCATACAAAATATATCCTTTCATTGTGCACGACCGAAACAATACGCACGCCAACAAAGCCGCGTATTTTGTCTTTTTAAATAATGGATATCCCTCCATGGTTCGGAATGTGACGAAATAAGGAAATTCCTCCTGATAAAAACGTCGTTGTGTCATAATAAAAAATCCCCAAATATTTGGGGAAGGATTTTTATACTCAAAGCTTACTCCTGTGGTAGAAGCTTGTCAATCCACAAAAACAGCAACCCCACCTAGGGTGATGGGGTTGATCTTAGGTCAAAGACAAAGTAAGGGCTAAATTCGTTGATTTTTGTAAAGGCCAGCCAAAGCTGAAAATGGCTTGTATCCTGTTCCTTAGTCCCATCAGCATATTGTTCAGCTGCTTTTTTTAAACTGATGTGTTTCTTTCTGGCTAATGGGATCAGTTCATTAGTAATTAGTTCCATGGCGCCTTGATAGCCCGCAAATTCCAAAAGTTCGGCCAACTCTTCAATATCTTTCTTTTTCATTTCTCTCCCTCCTGTAATTTATAATGAACATTTACTTTTTCTTATCTTAAACCACCAGCCAAATTCTGTCAAGTAGAGTAAAAAAAGAGGAGAATGCTTATTTTAAAACATTCTCCTTTATAGCACCGCCTTTTGGGCGACTAGTTTATGGGTTTGTTCCCAGCGGCGGCGGAAATCAGCCGGCCCGCCATTATTAATATAATGCCAGACAGCTTCATTCTTAGTCGGACCATGCCCCAGGGCCAGGCCGGCAAAGTACATATTATCCGGACCAAACATCTCTTCTATCTCTGCCTTGATATATACAGACATTCTGGTATTTACCATGTGGTCCATAATCCACCTCCTTGGCACGTTCTACGTGCCTTTTTAGCGTTTAAAATGTGCTTTTATATATAGTATTTACATAGTTTTAAAAAATAGTCAAATTTACCCCAGTTATAAAAAAACGTGCCATTTGCGCCACAAATTTTGTTCAAGTTTTGAATCTTGCCTGTCGGCAGACAGGTTTTGGATTTTGAATTTCGGATTTGCCTGCCCCGTAAAATCCAAGTGGAGCGAGGATTTGTACGGGGTTTAGTGCTTAGGATTTTGAATTTTGGTCATTGGAAATTGGAATTTATTTGGTATTTTCCGCCCGAGGCGCCACGCCCGCCTTGCTGCCGCAAGGCAGGTGGGCGGGGATCTGCCTCGGGCATGAAGCCTCTGACTGAGGTTATTGGGACTTGTAAATTAATGTATTACTCCTCGTTCCTGGCCCACTTACGGGCTAATTCAGTCAAATGCTGTTTGCGCAAACGCACGCTCTTTGGGATAATCTCCAGATATTCATCTTCAGCCATGATTTCCAGACCACGCTCAATGGTCAGTTCTATCGGCGGGAACAATTGAATCGCCTCATCCGCACCTGAAGCACGCATATTGGTAAGTTTTTTTCCTTTTATCGGATTTACCGTCATGTCTTTTCCTTTTGAGGTGTTACCGATGACCATACCTTCATATACTTCAGTAGCAGGCTTAATGTACAATGTGCCGCGTTCCTGCAGATTGGCCAAAGAGAAACCAAGCGCTTTGCCGGTTACCATTGAGACCATCGAACCCGTATCGCGTTTACTAATCTCTCCGGCGTACGGCTTATAACCAATGACTCGCGAACATAGTATGCCCTCACCTCTAGTATCCACAATAAACTCACCACGATATCCCAACAATCCCCTAGTCGGCACTTCAAACATCATCCGCACCTGCGAGCCGATATTTTCCATTTTAATCATCACCCCTTTGCGCCTGCCCATTTTTTCAATGACGATACCGGACACTTCGCTGGGCACATCAATAGTTGCTTCCTCAAACGGCTCCAACTTCTGTCCGTCAACTTCCTTGATAATCACCTGGGGCTGTGACACCTGCAATTCATATCCTTCACGTCGCATATTCTCTATTAAAATTGCGATGTGCAATTCGCCGCGTCCGTACACCTTATACGCATCGTGGAGGAAATCAATTTTTAATCCGACATTAACCTCCAATTCTTTTTTTAGCCGCTCTTTGAGCTGACGCGAAGTGACAAATTTTCCCTCTTTGCCGGCAAACGGAGAATTGTTTACCAAAAAATTAAGTGAAATTGTCGGCTCATCCACGGTAATAGCCGGCAAGGCTGCCTGCGTCTCCTGCTCACAGAGCGTCTCGCCAATATCAATGCCAGGGAATCCCGCGATCATGACAATATCACCGGCAAAGGCTTCCCGCACTTCTTCACGTTCTAAACCCCGGAAATTGTACAACTTGGTGACTTTGCTCATTTGCGAAGTGCCGTCCAATTGTTTCAAAATAAGAATATCGTCCTGCCTGACCGTGCCTTCATGTATTCTGCCAATTGCCATCCGGCCCTGGTAATCGTTGTAAGCCAGATTAAAAGGTTGAAACCAAAACGGTGCGGCTGTATCTGCTTTGGCCGGGTGGACTTTTAATAAAATAGTATCTAAGAGCGGCGTCAAATCAGCTGATTCATCGGCCAGGTTCAGCTTGGCAATACCTTCACGGCCATGGGCGTATACTGTGGTAAAATCGAGCTGCTCATCGCTGGCGCCTAAATCCAAAAATAACTCATAGACCTGTTCCTGGGCCAGATCAGGACTAGCCGCTGGTTTATCAATTTTATTAATAACTACAATTGGCTTCAGCTGAAGTTCCAGAGATTTTTTCAAAACAAACCGAGTTTGCGGCATCGGGCCCCCCTGCGCGTCGACGACTAACAGCACACTGTCAATGGAACGCAAAACGCGCTCCACTTCCGAACCAAAATCCGCGTGCCCGGGAGTGTCCACAATATTGATTTTCGTGCCACGATAAAACACCGATGTATTTTTCGAATAAATCGTGATGCCACGCTCCTGTTCAAGGGCATATGTGTCCATGGTGACGCTAGCGTCCTTAACCGTGCCGGTCTGCCGCATAATGGCGTCGGTCAGTGTTGTTTTACCATGGTCCACGTGGGCGATAATGGCGATGTTTCGTATTTCCATAATAAAAAAAATTCCTGGTAAGAATCATCACTATACATTGTTGGCAGTCTACTGTCAACTGTCAACTATAAATTAATTTTTAAACAGGTTTTGGATTTAGAATTTAGAATTTCGTGCTTTAATAAAACTACTCGTTATGTGTTACTTTTTGATATTTCAGAATCTGTACAATTTTTGTATAGATTATAGAACATCCAGCTTGCCCACTTCCCTCTTTAAAATATCTTTTAGATTTTTGCTTAAATTTTTGACAAAATTCTGATTATCAATTAATGATTCCAAATCAAGATATATGCTGGCTGAATCAATTTTATTAATTATTTCTAATAATTTAGATTTTAACTCATTTTCATTTTTAATACCCTCAAGACAATTAAAATTTGGCTTTACTCCTTTTTGTAAATACCACATCAGATCAAAATAATCCCTGCCTTTTACTTTTGCTAGAGTTTTACCTTTTTTATCTGTTTTTTCCCATTTCCGATGTAAAATCGCTAAGATTTTAGTGGCCATTAAAGTCGGCAAATCAAATGTTTTCACCAGAATTGACCGATTGTGTTTGAATAAAGGGATTACTTCAGTTTTATAATTTTTGCAAAAATCAAAACCTTTAAAAATTTCCACTTTTAGAAAAAGCAAATCAGACTGACCGCTTTCCGCCAGCGCCAATTCGCGAAGCAATGGAAATTTTAAATAGACTCGAAATTTCTGCGACACTGCTCTGGCTTCAAGGTCTGTATTTTTTTTGAAATATTTTTCTAAACCTTTGGCCAGCTCCGGAATTTTTATTTTTTTTGGCAAATCGACAAAATCCAAATCTTCAGAAAGACGCGGCAAACCATGGCAGTGAGCCAGGCACGAGCCGCCATAAAAAACCAGCTGACTGTAAGAAGAATGGCTATAGAGAAAATCTAAAACTAAAAGCTGAAGGTGTTCTTTCAAAAGATTGCGCTGATAGAGACTGTTAAACCGGCGGTTTCCGGTGATTAAATTTTTTAGAACGTTTTTAACATCTTCCATAAATAATTTTATCCTGCACCTTCCCTGAATATCACACTGGAAGGTGCAGGATTTATTTAAAAAGCCAGTGAAAAATTTCTCCCATTTTTTTTGATTTTTCCCGGCCGACGTACTTTAAAAGTTCGCGCCTGTTGGGCGAAGAAAAATTATTCAGATTGAGCCTTAAAGCGTCAGCCGACTCCTTATTAACCAGCAGATTTTTCCGGAAATAAAGATAATCAAAAAGGCCTTTGGCTTTAGTCGCCTTGAAAACTGTAAAATCGCCCTTTTTTATTGTTTCAAATCCGCCGTAAAGATTATCTTTAATTTTATGATAAAAAAAGTGGCCAAATTTATTAGAAAAACTAGTAGTTTTATTCCTCGTCACAGAAATAAAATTTTTAGGCATCTCAGTTAAAAGATTATTCTCATAGAGGACATACTCCATACTTAAATAAGAAGGGCGATAAAGAACATTAGCCAAAAATTCATAATAAAAACCCGTTTCTGTCCGATCAAGATGCTCTAAAAGATAACGTTCCGCCACATAGACGCCTTTTTTAAGACGGATTATTTTTCCAGATTTTCCCCGGCGCGAAAGGAGGATTTTCAGATAGTTTTTATTCTTTTCCACTGGCAATAAATTATCCAAAGTAAAATAGGGCAGTTTTTCTGCCAAAGCCATAATTCGCCCAATTTTCGTTTTGATATCATTTCTCATAATATACTTTATTGTATACCATTGGAAACGAGTTGTCAAGCCCCTTGAATTACGGATTGCGAATTGCGGATTACGGATTTTGAATTTGGGATTTCAAAAGGATTTCTTGAAAATTGGGGGTTGGGGCTGAAAAATATTATCATTCTGAGATTGCTTCGAGAAATAATTTATTAAGCTCATCAGGGAACTTGATTTTTTTAATCTCAACTTTGGCTTTATCACTGAGGCGATTATACATAAATCTTATTTTGTTTTTTATCTGCTCTTCTGTATTATTTTTTTGGTAGTATGGAAAGTTATACTGGAAAAAGGTCAGGCTGTCAGCCTCTTTTAAAATCTTGTCGTCCCCTTCTTTTCCTATCTCATGCTGTTCCACTAATAGTTTAACTTTTTTAATAAAACTATGATCATAACCTATCTTTCTCAGTATTTCGCTAATGACCTGAGCCGATTGTAAGGCATGGTCATGCTTATATTTATTATAGTCCTCGTAATCTTCCTCCTTAATTCTCCTCTCTTCAATAGCCCGATCAATATCATGCGCTAAGGCAGCGATTTGCAACGCCTCATCAGCCTCAGGATTCAAAGAAAGTACATTTTGGTGAACGAGCTTTGAGTGTACCGGATCTTCCTTAAAGGCTGAACCGCTGATAATTTCTTTTATCATAGAAACAGCTTTTTTAAAACGAGAATCTTTTTCTGTAGATAATTTAGATTTATTCATATTTTACCCTGTGAAATAAGATTTGAGCCGTTTTTTCAAAAACATTTTTCCATAATGGGTTTTAAAATATTTCTCTCTCTTAGTCGCGTCACCTTGTATTAAACAGGCTTCGTAATAAATCAATTTCAGCGGTCGTCTGTTTTTTGTTGATTCCACCAGTCCTTTCTGATGTTGCTCAAATCTTAATTTTAAATTTTTTGTAAAACCAATGTAGTTTTTTCCGTCTTTTTGGCTTTGTAAAATATATGTGTAAAACATAGTCAAGATTTAAAATTATTTCACGGGGTAAATTAATTTTGGATTATTTTGAGGAAATTAGGGTTTTTTGTTAAACTGTCTTCTCTACCATGCATTTGGGTAATACTTTTGGTTACACTTTCCGCGCCCGCCCAACCATAAATTTTACCGCTTCATTCATGTTGATTGGGGTAATTACAATTTTGGGATGCTGCTGCCTGAACACACGGAAAACCTCATCAGCAAATGCCTGGCCGACAGTCGGTACTCTATCAAAATCAAGTACAACAGCTCTGAATCTTTCCAGTCCGGTTAATACGCGGCGCGCCTGAGAACGTGAGATATAAATGGTTCCCATGGTAAACAATCGCACACGGACTTTTGTCTTATTAAACGCATATTCGCTTTTCCCGATTTGAAAAGCCCTGAAGACATCATTCAAATGGCGCCGGCTGCCTGTATCAAGGGAACAAATCACTCTGGTCCCGCGTTTGCTGGGCTTTTGTTCCTCAAAAAAGACATCAGGAATGTTGTTATCGACAGTCAAACGGTGGCCGAAACTTTCCAAGACAAACCGATCGGTCACTTTTGAAGTAAAAAAAATACCTTCCCCTGAATGCGCCCTCGGATCAGTGGTAGTCTTGCCTTTGAGCAAATCCTGCATAGCCTCAAATGGCGATGCTAAACCACGCTGGCGCATTACATTGCGAAAAACGCCGATGCCGAAATCGTTGACAATAAACCGTAAAACAGGGCCATCGGTCATAAGCTCCACTTCAATGTTCGGAGATTTGGAATGTTCAATGGCATTATTAAGAATTTCCGAAAAAGCATACCGCATAATACTCTGAATATTTTTAGGCGCGTGGCGGAAAGCCGCAAAACGTTCCACCATCTGTTCCAGCACCTCATGCTCTTCCAAACCTTTCGTCCGAAAACGGCACTTATTCTTATGTTCACCGAGTTCATCAGCAAATTGCGGTAATGCGTAGCGGGCACCACGTGTGGAGCCAATCTTTACCACCTGCTTCGTCTGAACTAAATCGCCAAGCAGCCGGGCGGCATACTGCCTGGAAATATGCAAAAATGCCGTCACATCAGATGATGTCGCGCTTTTTCTGGACTTAATAAACTTGAGGATTTGTTGGCGAATATCCATATAATTCCAGTATAGCAGTTAAAACAATAATTGTCAACAACTGTTTTTAATTGTAAACAACATTGTAAACACGCACGTCCCCCTCACCCTCTCAAAGACCCCGAGCGAGCGGTGTGAGTCGAAGACGCGCCCTCTTAAGCCCTCTATATTAACATTTTTCCCCACTGCACTTACAATACCAATCTTTTATATTTTACCCTGTGAAATAAGATTTGAGTCGTTTTTTCAAAAACATTTTCCCATAATGAATTTTAAAATATTTTTCTCAAATTAGGTTTTTGGGGGTGTGATTATTTTTGTTTTGAATACTCCCACAGCGCTTTATCAATAGTTCTTAATGGTAATTTAAGTTCTTTCGAAATGTTTCTTAACCTTCTGCAGTATTTTTGCCAAAAATTAAAGCTATAATATTTAGGCATCTTCCAATCAAGAGATTCGACTGCCCTAAAATCCAATATTGGATATCTATCTGGAAATGCAAAATGTAATATTACAGAGGCAACGGGGTAAGAAACACCGTGTAAAACCATAAGTATCTTTATACGAATTTCTTCATTTTTAGTTTTAAAACTAAATTTAGTTATTTCCTTGATTATTGAATTACTATTTCTTTTATAATTTTTTATTTGTCTTTGCGATTTCCACCTGCCTAGCTTAATAAACTTTTCTTTGTTTAAATATCGATTCTTCTTAAACCAGTCCCTCAATTCCTTCTCAATTTTTTCATCGGAAGTATTACGATTACGCTCATCATAGAAGTTCGCATATTTATTAATGTTTTCTTTATTTAATTTCACTTTTTTAAATGAATTTTGAATTATTTTTTTCAAATTAGACTTTTGCCTAGGTATTATTTCAATCTTGCCTGTTTGATAAATTCGGCGAATAATTCCACTTTTTTGCTGTCGCTCGGTTCAAACAAAAACGGCTCAACATCGCGCGCCAGCTCCTTGAAATCAAATTCCTGGATGACTGCTAAAAACCGCCGTCTTAATTCTTCCGGACCAGCCATGCCTGTTTTTTCTTTTAAGTAGCCGTAATTCGGCTTGGCAAAAGACAGCAGAAAAACAATATCATAAAAATCTCTGCCCTTGGCTCGCTTGCGGTTCAAGGCGGCGTAAATTTTTTGCGACAAAATAATATCGGCCGGGGTGGCAAAAACTGAGGTAAACACGTCAAATTTATTCAAAATTTTCTTTTCAGGCCTATAAGCAAAATCATGAGGGGCGGTGTCCATTTGAATCATTATTTTTTCTTCCTCCAATGGCGATAATTCATTGGCAAATAAAATTCTCGGTAGTTTGATTCTGCAACGAAAGGTGCCCTTGAAAACATTACCTGTCTCAACCTCGAACCCCTGCTTTTCCAAACCACTTTTTACCTCGACTGATATTTTGATGAATTCACTCTCGCTTAATCCGAAATTGTCAAAATCTAAATCCTCGGAAAAGCGTCTGTTACCATGAATAATCCGCAAAGCCGTACCGCCCAAAAAAGCTAGTTTGCCTGAAAGATCGGAAGAAAAAATGATTTCCAAAATTTTGTATTGCAAATACTCCCGCAACAGGTTTTTCTTGAACGGGCGCAAATTATCCGAATAATTTTCTTCAATTTGCCTTAAGGTGAGCATATTATTTACGCTTTCTGATAAAATCCAGAAACTTTTTCACCCGGCTACTCAGTCTGTTGTTATCAAACGCCGCCAGATAATTATTGAACTTCGCTGTATCAGCCTTGGCCAAAAATTCTTTGCCGTTAAAACGCAACTCAAAAAAATCAGCCTCACTGGCAAAATGCGGATTAATATAAAAATAATCCAAAAGCGCCTTCTCTATTTCGGCGATCTTGAAATTTTGATTTTGATAATTAACTAACTTGTAGCCGAACATCAAACTCGGCTTGACGCACCGATAAAAGAATTCACCAGCTGTCGTCTTGAAAGAATTTGTTTTTCTGGTCGTGGCCGAAGTAATGCCGTAGACGCTTTCCGGAATCAGGTTGTAATAAGAAAAAGCCATTTCAAAAGAAACATAAGAAGGCGCATAGAGCCGGTTGGCAATTAAAAACAGCGCTTTCTCATTAAGTTCGGCGTCAGCAAAAATATAGTAGCCGCGCCGGAGCTTCTTAATATAGCCCTTGCCTTGCCACTCGGAAAGACGAGGACGGTGAAACCTTGGTTCAATTTTCCGAATGTCATTCAGGGAAAAAACCAAAAAGCCCTTCAATTGTTCTCTTAGTTCATTATATTGCATACGTTTCCAAAAAGTACTATTTTCAGTACTCTCTGGAATTATCTTAACAAATAAATGGCTAAAAAGCAAGCATTCATGTCAAAGTCGCGAAATCTCGTTAATTTCGGATTTAAGAGAAACTACGTATTACCTGCTCCTCAAACCAGCATCCTTGAAATCAGAGGCTTGCATCGTATCAATGGAGACAAAACGAACCGGGCCAGCTGATGACATCACCTCCCTGATTGCTTCAGCCACCATTTTGGTATTGCCGAACTTGGAATAGTAAGCGATAACAGTGTTCATATAGTTTTTTCGTTAAATATTTTTTCTCTAATTACAACTTACTCTAAACTCCTTTAGTAAAATTACATTTTGGATAATTTAAGCATCCAAGGAATGTTCCAAATTTACCATTCCTTTTAATTAATTTTTAAACAAGTTTTGAATTTTTCCGCCAGAGGCGGATCCGCCTTCGGCGGAGAATTTTGGATTTAGAATTTGGAATTTAGATATTGTTTCGAATTTCGTGCTTCGGATTTCGAATTTGTAGTTAGTAAGTTGTAAATAAGGTTGAACCCCAAATGATGATTATCACTATTGCTCCGGCCAGGCTGATGAAAAAAATATTTCCAAATTAATTTACCCTGTGAAATAAGATTTGAGTCGTTTTTTTAAAAACATTTTTCCATAATGGGTTTTAAAATATTTCTCTCTCTTAGTCGCGTCACCTTGAATTAAACAAGCTTCGTAATAAATCAATTTCAGCGGTCGTCTGTTTTTTGTTGATTCCACTAGTCCTTTCTGATGTTGCTCAAATCTTAATTTTAAATTTTTTGTAAAACCAATATAGTTTTTTTTATCTTTTTGGCTCTGTAAAATATAAGTGTAAAACATAGTCAATATTTAAAATTATTTCACAGGGTAAATTAATTTTGAATTATTTTTTTGAAAATTAGGTTTTGTCTCCTTCTTAATTGTATTCTTAAATAAGCCAAAAATCAAGAAAACCGCCGGTGGGGGCGGTTAGTAAATTAATTTTGAATTACATATTAATTTTACTTCTAAAATAGCCAAAAATCAACCCCGCTTGACAAATTCACTTTTAGGTATTAAGATGGAGGTAGAAATAAAAAACAGTACTTTAAATATGAATATTTACGAGGAGGTAGGAAAATATGGCTAATAATGTAGCAAATGCAGGAACTGCAGGAGGTTTATTATTTAGTTTATTATTATTAACAACGCCAATGGCTCCACTAGCACTGCCGTCTGCGGCCGCGATTATCGTGGTTAGGGTTTGTCGCAAAATGAAAGACGATCAGATTGAAAGAGAAGAAAGGGAAGAAAGAAAAAATCATTCACGGAGGTCAGAAGCGATGAATAATTTACCAATATTGCGAAATGAGTATCCCTATGGCAGCCTAGCGCCATATGGTTCTTCGTCATTCTTTACCCCTACAGTTTTTACTACCAGTCCGGAAACAGAGATAGCACGTTTTTCTCCTAAACGTGCGACAAAGATGCTGGAAAGACAATTTCTTCTTACCACTTCTGTTGATTTGGCTAACTCATCCGCTGTTACCGAGTTTGCCGCACAGGGACGTGGCTCTCATGTCAGAATCACACATCGTAAAGGTTTTCTGGGGTTAAAGGTAGATGAAATAGAATTCTCTATCAGGCCATTCTAACAAGAACTCCTTGCGCAAAAACGGTTCCGAAAATGGAACCGTTTATTTTATTTTCAAAAACCCCGCCTAGGATGGTGGGGTTGATTTTAGGTCAGCGAGTCAAAGTTGGAAAAGGTTTATTTTCTCTTTCTTAACAAGCGGAATCTTGATGCTCCGATAAAAACTATTCCCATCACCCCTAAAATTATGGGAAAAGGATAATCACCTTCTTCCGTGAAATTTCCCAATAATATGACTACGGTAGCGATGATCAATATAATACCGACAAAAAACATGACCTTATTAGCTTTTGGTTTTTGTTCCGGGGAAGGTTGGTCTGGCATATACCCTGCACCTTAATTATTAAGTGAATTCTTTATTCTTACATAAAGATTAGTTATATTTTTACCATAATTTTTTAATTTCTGCTCCCTTAATCTAGCATCTTTTTCTGAACGAAAAGCCTCGTAATATATCAGAGTAAAAGGTCTTCGACTTTTTGTCGAGAAAACCTTACCTTCATTATGTTCTTTCATTCTTTTTCTTAAATCAATTGTTGAACCAATATAGCACTTTTGATCCTTTTTACTTTTTATAATATAGACATAATACATAATAATTTCAAATTAAGGTGCAGGGTATATTTTAAATTAATTTTGAATTAGACTTTACCCTGCACCTTACAAAGTAAGGCTTATTAATTTTATATTTTCGATTAAGGTGCAGGGTTTACATTTAAATTTTACCAAATTTCAGGTGAAAAGCAAAGCCTTAATTTTACCCTCATCGGAATATTGATATGGCATTCTTCGGAATTTTTTCGGCAAATTTTCTTTGGTGGGATTATTTTTAATGTAATCAATAATGGTTGCCAAATATTCATCGGTGTTGACGAGGCGGGTATTAAAACGTTTTTGCCAAATGTTACCATGATGGATTTTCCGCGAGAAATTACCTTTAATTGATTGCATGAGGTCGGAGATGGTGTATGATTTTTTACGGGATCGCACGTTGGAGAACGTGCGCTCGGGGGTGGATATGCGGTTGTGGTTTAAAAAATATGATTCCCCCGTTTCCGAGCGTACCTTCTCAAAGGTGCGCTCGCATTTACATGTTAATAAGTGTACGTGGTCGGGCATTATTTGATATGACAAAACATTAAAATGTTTAATACATGCCGAGACAAATATTTCCCGCGCCAATAATGCCGTGTATTTCGTTTTTTCAAATAATGGATATCCATCCATTGTCCGAAATGTGATAAAATACGGAAATTCCTCTTGATATATTCTTCGTTGCGTCATAATAAAAAATCCCCAATAATCGGGGAAGGGTTTTCAATATTCAATTTAATTCTTAATTTTATATTTGTCAAATTTGGGCCAAAAATCAAGGGGGCTTGACAAGATATTTTGAGTATGCTATACTGCCTTGATTGTTCATTAAAAATTCCATTTTGTATGAAATGGTCTGCGCCTATAGCGCAAAGGGTGTGAAGCGCTGTGCACCAACTCATAGCGCAGTATAAAAGAGGAGGTTGCCGTATGGTGACCGAATATAGTATTGCCGGAGGCCCTTGGTAAGTTTGAGCTGATAATTGCGCTTTTCCGGGGCAAGCGCGAATATGACGACGTTGACTTCAAAGTTGAATGTAGGGGGATAAAACCATTTCTGATGCAATGCAGCATCAATATGGTTCAGACGGAAGATGGAAGTCACGAGTCATGGAATATTGAAGGATATGCAAAATATCCTCAAAAGATGGCTCTATCAAAAAAGCGACTAAGATTTAAAGCGTACTATAACACATTAAGGCGAGCCGGTGCGCTGACGATTTTGGAGGAATAAAATTTCACAACACATAAGCAAAGGAGCATGCTTCAATCGAGGCATGCTCTATATTTTTATAAAAAATAAACTAATTCTTCCCAAACACCTTCCTCAACTCCCCTTTCGCCTGCTCCAAAACCTTCAGCTGCTTTTTATTAAGATTTTTGCCAGCTCTGTTAATGTAAAAATTAAGCATGGACATGGCTGACTGAAATGGTTTCCCTTTGCGCCTTACGCTTTCCATAGCCGAGCGTTTCAATGATTGCGCAATGCGGCGCGGGTTTTTCCACGTAAAAACACCATGCTCTAAATCAAGAGCATTGCTTTTTCTGGTTACTTCGCCGGACCAGTATTTTTTTGGTTTGGTAGGTTTCATCTCCGCGCACCCCTGAACATGTGCTGCACTCTTTTTTGCGAAAAAACTCTGCGTCTGGATCTCTTTATTTTGTTCTTATGCTTTTTAGCCATAAATCTATAACTTTAATAAATTTATTATCCAATGACCACTAACCCAAAAGATAAAACAACAAACACAATAACTGCTATAACTATCAATACACAGACACCAGACAATATTCCATAAGTTCTTTTTGTCTTTTTTATGGCCGACGGTTGCTCGGCATCACTGGCATTTAGAGTCAGCTTATGTTCAGCATCGAACTTTTTAAGTCTGGCTCGCACGGCTCTATACATAATCAAAGAATAGATCATTACTATAATAGCGATGATAATGATGATGATGCCAGCTATCCACGCTACCATCAAGCCCGTTGAATTTTCATTGGCAAAACTACTGGTATACATATCTTCTACTACGATACTAATACTAACGGTATCGTTATGACCCGCATTAGCCATAATCGGACTAAATATTAATAAAGAAATACAAAAGAAAAGAAGTGTAGATATTGAAATCAGTAATAATTTCTTCATACATTTTTAAATTAATTTTAAAACAGGTTTTGAATTTCGTTCTTTAACAAAACTACCTATTACCTACTACCTTTTATTTAATACACATTACTCATATCTTTCTAAAAACTGATCCTGCGACATCGCGCCGAGCATCACATCTTCTTTGCTCACTCCTTTATGATAATCCTTATCCTGTCGGGCCTGGGAAGCCATGCCTAAAATAGATGTTTTTTGCTCTTCCTCAATCGGAATATCAGGAAATTTCTCAAAACCTAATCTGTCCGTAATATCCCTGGACATCATCCAGGAAACGCCGATAACCGCTTTGATATGCGGTCTTTCTTTAAGTATCTCTGTCATTTTCCGAAATGATTCCCTGATATCTTTTAAGCCCGCGGGTTTTCCTCCTTTATCCGGCCAGCTTATTTCTAATAATACATCGTCTTTGGTAATTTTTGTGCCGTCTGATAAATCAAAATTTCAGTCCGAGGGGTGGATTTTGGCATCTAGGCTACCGGCCTCGATGACCTCGAATTTATAGCGGCGTTCAACTTTTTCGACATTCTCTCTTACTTCAGGATTGAAAAAACGATCGTGATTGAAAGGAGTAATTAAAGCCATCATCTGATCAATAAACTCTTCCCTGTTAGAGAACTTAAGTTTTTGTATGGCTTGAAGAAATTCCTCAATTCTTTCCTGGCCGAACATTTCCTTGGCACTCTCTGGTTCTCTTACATCTTCCATTATCAAATCTATTGGGCTTTTTTTCTGCTTTTCCGCCTCATCATATAACTCTCCCATTTTCTGCTGTGCATTCTTTTGCCGTTCCTCAAAAAGTTTTTGTAGTTCTGTCTGCTCAGCCTCAGAATTTTCTGATTCAAAATTTTTCTCTGTCATATCTTTTAAATTAATTTTAAAACAGGTTTTGAATTTCGTTCTTTAACAAAACTACCTATTACCTACTACCTTTTATTTAATACACATTACTCATATCTTTCCAAAAACTGATCCCGCGACATCGCGCCGAGCATGACATCTTCTTTGCTCACTCCTTTATGATAATCTTTATCCCGGCGGGCCTGGGAAGCCATACCTAAAATAGATATTTTTTGCTCTTCCTCAATCGGAATATCAGGAAATTTTTCAAAACCCAATCTGTCTGTAATACCCCTGGACATCATCCAGGAAACACCAATAACCGCTTTAATGTGCGGTTTTCCTTTGAGTATATCGATCATTTTTCGAAAAGACTCTTTGACATCTTTTAAGCCCGCGGGTTTTCCTCCTTTATCCGGCCAGCTTATTTCTAATAATACATCATCTTTAGTAATTTTTGTTCCGTCTGACAAGGAGAAGTCCCACTCTGAAGGATGAATTTTGGCATCTATTGTCCCGACCTTAATAATTTCAGGCTGATACAGTTTTTTAATTTCTTCGGAAATCATTCTTATTTCTGGATCAAAAAATCTGTCATGATTAAAAGGAGTAATCAGTACTGCCATTTTATTGATAAAATCTTCCTTATCCGCATATTCCAGCTTCTGAACATCTTCTTTGAATTTCTCAATTCTCTCCGCGCGGAAAACCTTGACTGCCCGCTCAAAGCCATTTTCCTCCAGAATAATATCAGTGGGCTTTTTGTTTCTTTCTTTGGCCTCGTCAAATAACTTGGCGATTTGTTCACGAGTATCCCCCTGGCTCTGCTCAAAAAGCTTTTGTAGTTCTGCCTGTTCAGCATCAGGAGTTTCTGATTCAAAATTTTTTTCCGGCATATTGTTTAGTAAGTATAATATTTTGGATTTTGGATTTTGGATTTGTTTAGGATTTAGTATTTGGGATTTGGGATTTTATAAATATATTTTTTCTCAAATTAGGGTTTCATTCACCTTAATTCTATTCCTAAATAAGCCAAAAATCAAGAATAATTTAAAACCCGGCGTTTTATTCACCGGGTTTAAGGATTCACCGCGAAGATGTACGTCGCACAGTCTTTGACTTAACCTCTCAAAACTTGAGCTATGATTTTTTCATTTATAACATCTAATTGAATCATCTAAATATGAAATTTGCCATTCTAGAGGTGAGCTGATTGACTCTTACCAAATCTTGGCGAAATCCCTTTATTCAAGGCCGCGTTTTCTCCGATTCTTGTGGATCTGTCTATGTTTCCATGTAGGGATAACCACTATATTTCCTGAAGTATCTTTTCCGCCTTCAGCTAATGGTTTAATATGATGCACTTCTTTACCACGTGGTACTTCTCTGTTTTTATATCCTCTTTTTTTCAAGATTTTCTGTATTTTTTCTAAATCTGGTTTTCTTTTAGCCATATTTTTTTATCTTTCCCCGCTCTGTTTAATTATTAACAAAAGTAGGCAACCGAGCGGTGTTGCCCACAATTTAAACTGTGGATAACTAGTATTTACTTTCGGTTCATTTTCGGGTATGCTAAATATAGTATAACACGGCTAAAATAAGCGTCAATATGCTTACAAAACGTCAAAAAGAGATATTGGATTATATCAATAATTACATCAAGGAAAATAGCTATTCTCCTACTCTTGAGGAGATAGCCAAGCATTTTAAATTGTCTTCCGTAGCCACAGTTCACGAGCATTTGGAGACTCTGAAAAGTAAGGGTTATCTTAAAAAGTCACCTAATCAGCCGAGGGCGGTAGAGATTGGACCGGGAGAGAATTTGATAGAAGTTCCATTAGTCGGTACTATTGCGGCCGGAAAACCCATAGAAGCCCTAGAAGAAAAAGAAACAATAACTATCGCTAGGGAAAACTTAGGCAGGAAAGGTAATTTATACACTCTGAAAGTAAAAGGAGATAGTATGATTAATGAAGGTATTTTTGATGGTGATATTGTAATAGTAAGAAAACAGAATAATGCTGAGAATGGAGAAACAGTGGTGGCGATTATTGATAATAATGAAGCAACGCTGAAAAAACTTTATCGCGAAAAGAATCAGTTTAGATTACAGCCGGCTAACCCGGATATTAAACCGATTTTTACAAAAGAATTAATCATTCAAGGAAAAGTCATCAGTATTATCAGAAATTTTATAAAATTAGAGGATAAAATAGAAAAAAAAGAGGAGTTTACCGAAGCCACCACCGAATATATGAAGAAAGCAGATCTAAAGTATAGAAAATCCCTAGGCCAATATTTCACACCCAGATCAGTAAGAGAAACTTTAATTTATAAATTACCAAATACTACTCAAAATCCTAAAGTTTTAGATCCTGGTTGTGGAACTGGTGAATTCCTAATTACAGCCAAGGAATATTTTAAAAATCCTAAAATCTACGGCTGGGATATTGATAAGAAACTAATCAATATCGCTAAAAAGATAGTTCCCAATGCAGATATTAAATATACCGATGCTCTTTTAAATCGAGATTATAATAAATACGATTTTGTCATTGGCAATCCACCATATTATGAATTTACTCCTACTGACGCAATTAAGAAGAAATTTGAAGGCATTATAAATGGCCGTGTTAATATTTTTAGTCTATTTGTTTATCAAGGAATAAACTGGTTAAAAGAAGGTGGCCACTTAGCTTATGTCGTGCCACCCTCTATGAATAATGGCGCTTATTTTTTAAACTTAAGAAAATTTATAGTTGATCATACAAATATTGAATACTTACATATTTTTGATGACCCAAGAATGTTTCATGGCGCTTTACAGTCCATAATGCTACTTATTCTTAAAAAGGGCAAAAATAAAGGTGATTATTTATTCAAAAAAAATGGAATTCTAATATTTAGCGAGGACACAAAGTACTTAAATAAGGCTTTTGAAAATAAAATAACCTTATATGACCTAGGCTACCAAGTAAGAACAGGAAGGTTGGTCTGGAATCAAAATAAACCATTTTTAACTAATAATCCAAATAGTAATATTCCACTGATATGGGCTCATAATATTACCCCTGAAGGATTAAAATTTCCGATAATTAGTAATAAAAAGCCTCAATATGTAAAAAAGAATGATTTCGATGTTGGACCAGCTATTGTAGTAAATAGAATCACTGGCTCAGTTAAAACTGCTAAATTAAGAGCCGCCCTTATTCCTCCAGGGATGAAATTTATTGCTGAAAATCATGTTAATGTAATTTTTCCTCCATTTAAACAGAAACAAATTAAATTGAATTTAGGGGCTAATTTACCAAAAATCAACCTAACTCTTCAGGGTATTGCTAGGCAGTTATCCTCAAAGGAAAAATTAAAAGTTATGAGAAATATTACAGGCAATACACAAGTTTCCAAGACTGAATTAGAAAAACTTTTTCCGATTGATATTAATTAAATTTACACTAACACAAGAAATGCTCTTTGACAAAAGGCACTTATTCCAATCCCGTTAGTAAAAGACGCTTGTACCCTTAATATTAAATCTCCATCGATATAAATTCCATAGCTTTTCTTTTGTAAAACCCTTGCTTCAATATTTTGGCTACTAATTAGTGAATCAAATTTTTCATTCCAGTATATATTAGTATGATTATAAGTAACAATCACATTTAGTAGCCTTCTTACATTTTCAATACCAAATATACATTTTAGAAACTCTTTTTTTCCTTCAATCGTTAATTTATTAAAATTTTCAACACTCTGTTTAATAGCTTTAACTTGAACGGGAAAACCATATTTTTTGCCGATTCTTCCAATAATGCTAAATCTCCTCTTATTATTTTTAATGGCCGTTTTTGGCAACTCGGCTATTTTTTTTAACATTTTACTACCTTCCTTTTTCAATTCATTTCTTATTTGAGACCACATTCTATTTATATCGTTTTCAATATCAATATTTAAATATTTTTTTACGGCATCATAACCTAAATTTTTTTGTGTGCCAGTGCCACTTCCTACAGACTTAAGAGATACTCCAATTATCGTATTATCAGCAAAAATTATATCCACATCAGAAAGCGATGCTTCTTTTTTATGTTTTCTACCTATCCATTTTACATCTTTAATTTTCTTGTTTTTGTTTAACTCACCATCTAAAAACTTAATTATTTCAGGAACTATCATATCAATTCTCTCAAATTGTTCGCCTAGACGTCTTTCGCCATTGGTAAAATTTCTTATCTGTACTTCGAGGTCTCGAATCTCTTTGCTGTAATCTCTATTTATATTGTAATGTTTTATAAGCCCTTGAGTAACTTTAACCTCAAAAAGGTCAGCTTTTGAACGACTAGATTTTTCTTCACCGTTAATAACCATATTTATATTCTTTATCTAATTTAAGTAATTAATTTTTTGATTTATTTATTACAAAATTTTGTACTCATTTTTTATTTCCTTACCTCACTCCCTCAATTCATTTTTGTTATCGCCAATGCTAAAACCGGGCATTCGGTCATACATTTAATATTACTACTGCCATAATCATCCCATTTTTTAGCCAAAAAATCAATCCCTTTAGAGATTTATCTCTAACGGGATCAAATAAAAAAGCCCCCTGGATATACCACCCAAGGGGCAAAGAAATGATTCTAATCACAGTTTGATTCCAAGGCCAATAGACAAGTAATTATCTCCGCCTGCTGGTTCCCATGTCAAATTGGGTGCCGCACCACGCCTTTTCAAGTCGTAGAACGACTGGAAGTACATCACCTGGATGTAAAAATATCTCCTGTGCGCCTTGTTCTCGTTTATGGTCAGGCCAATTTCCAGACCAGCAAAGACCCTGTTTTCATAGAACTTGACCAGTCCTATGTTTTTCCAATGCTGATCAGCACTCCATCTATCCCAGCCCGAGTGGCAGTCAAGACGGGCCCCGGTCATGTCCCAGACGCCCCCGGTTTTGAGCCGGAAACTGAAGTCCTGCTTTGTTATCCTTATCCAGGGAGTGGCCACATAACCGACCAGGCCAATTTGGACTGAATTATTCAAGCCCAGCTGGTACCACCTTAAGGACATCCCCGTGCCGCGTTTGGCAGTGCCGTACTGATTCTGCCGATACCTGGTTCCTTTTTCTCTATCACTGTGACGGTGAAAGGAAAACATTACTCCTATCCCGAAAATCTTCGGTGCATAGAGTACGGATATGTCGTTTGCCCAAGATCTTCGTAAAGATAGCACTGTATCAGGCAGGGGTTCATCAAGGTATGGCGTCGCCCCTATCCAATCGTCATCTTCATGCCGCGGGACGCTTCTGATGCTTAAGGGGAACCCTCGTACATCGTGAAAGCCGTAGGTTCCGCGCATGTTAAAAGTTATCTCTATGGGGATGGGGAAAGTGCTTTTTTCCTTTTTCTCATCCTGCCCGCCGGAAAAACAAATTGCCGGGGCAAACAATAACATCAACACAAGAAACAACGTTAAGCGCTTCATGGCAAAACCTCCTATTTAAATTTACATTTGCTTTCTTTCTGTCTACTAATTTTAAAGAACACAAAAGCTATTAATATAAAAGATTATATCATATATAATCTTTTGTCAACTCTTTTCCTCAATTTCACAAAAAAATCAAGTATTTTATTTGATTTCCCAAACCACAAAAGCTAGAAAACCGTCGAAGGGGGACGGTTTTATTTTTATTATAGGCTTTTGGTAGCTTTACAAAGTCAAAAGAACTACTTAAGAAAATATAAAGAGAAACATCCTGAAAGATTTAAGGCAATACAAAAAAGATATATTGAAAAGAATAAAGGTCATTGGGCCAACATACTAAAACAGTGGAAAGCAGAACATCCTGAAAAACAAAAAGGATATTTAAGAAAAATAAAAAGCAGTGTTCGTCTAGCAAACACTGCTTAATTTGTACGAGAATTGATTCAAGGTACGATTGCCACATTACCTTCGTACTGCCAACACTGGCCATAGAATTCAATCACTAGATGTGCTGAACCATTCAACGGAACCCAATAAATACCGTTAGCGGTACGATAAACCAATGCCTTGCTATCAGGCGACCAGGCTAAATACGAATTACATGGGTATTCAAAGGGCCGTAGTTGAGTAGTTGACCAGTCGCCAATACGGCCGTAAAGCAGGCCGTTTTGTTTCGACGAATAAGCAAAGTATTGGCCATCAGGCGATACGGCGAGTTGATATACGCCATCTGCTACCACTTGAGTTGGGGTGACCGGATTACCTTCACTGTACGTGCTTAGATCCAGAAGATAAATTCCGGAGTTACCATCAGCTCCATTTTTCTTGAACAGTATTTCATAATCAGAAAGCCAGTGGATCTGAAGAGGTTCATCCCAGATGGTTATTAGTTTTGTTGAAACTATCCTACCCCCATATCCGTTATCACGCGATACAGCGATCCAGGCATAGTTTCCATTATGATAAGCATCAGTTATTATAGAATCTCCAGGGGCAAACGACGGACTGTTTATCCAGTGGAAGTCACTAATACGTATAAGTGAATCCAAGGCAACATTGTAAATGTATCTGCCTGGCCATGGCATGATTATTAACCGATTGCTGTCATGGGACCAAGCAAGATCTGCGCTACGTGTTTGAATCGAGAATGTCGGTTCACCAATTAAATTCCCATGCTTATCTATAACACATATGCTATAACGCTTCAGATAAGCAATTAAGGATCCGTCAGGAGAAGTAACAACACTGATGCCGACTGTGATTGGGTCTGAGCCTATCGCTACCGGATCTATGTAGTTGAGCTTAGTTGCCCAGAGCTTATCACCTTTTGGATAAACGAGGGTATAGCAGGGCAAATCGGGATTAAATACAGGTCCAACTTCAGGTTCATTGGGTTTTTCCTTAGTGCAGCTGAGCAATATACTCAACAGCAGTAAAAACAGCAGAATATGTAGCTTTTTCATGAGCTACCTCCTTGTATTTTGGTTTTAAATTGTTAATTTACATTTGCTTTCTTTCTGTCTACTAATTTTAAAGAACACAAAAGCTATTAATATAAAAGATTACATCATATATAATCTTTTGTCAACTCTTTTCCTCAACTTCCCAAACGCTATCCCCCGATGGCTCAAAGCGTTTTTTTCTTGACTGCTCATTTCGGCAAAAGTGCGGGAATGGCCGCGGGGGATGAAAATGGCGTCATAGGGCATACCTTTTCGGGTTTGGCCAGCTGGTTTTAAGGTGATTACCCCTTCAACTTTACCAGTAAATAACCAGTGCCGTCCATCAGGCGCAGTTAAAGCGGCCACGCTTTCCATCCAGGCTTGGCGATTGCTTTCCGGGATATTTTTCATTTGAGAAAGAGTGTGCTGCCTTAACTTTTCCGGAGAAGCACTCTCTCCGGCCCAGCGCGTCGAGAAAACGCCCGGGGCATTATTTAAAGCTTTGATGCAAATACCAGAATCATCAGCGACAGCCCATTGCCCGGTTTTTTCCGTGACAAATCGCGCTTTTTTCAAAGCATTTTCGGCAAAAGTTTTCCCGTCTTCAACGACCTCTTCAGTTACGCCAGCTTGGTCAGCACTTTGTACTTCAATAGCCAAACCTTTAAGAATATCTTTCATTTCTTTTAGCTTGCCCGGGTTGTGGGTGGCGAAGATAAGTTTCATTATTTTATAATGATGCAAGGGTTATTAAGGGAAGATGTGGGAGGCGAGAAGCGGGATGCGGGATGTGGGTCGGGATGTGAGAGGTGGGAGGTGGGAATTGCGCTATCAATCTCACTTCTCACTTCACACTTCCCATTTCGCACTTCCCATTTCGCACTTCCCATTACTAAATTCAAATGACCGAAACGATTTTAAACCGGCCCATTGCCTGATGAGCAAAACACAGAGGCTTCTAATAATGCATTAACAATAAACAAGATAGCACTCCAGATAATTAATTGCATGGCTAAGGTGCCTTTTTGTTTTTTTATGACATAGTATATCCCGAGAATCAGCCCAATGACAAAGAAAAACATAGCTACATACATTAAAATACCCACTATGACATGATGAATATTTTTAGTTTCAGAATTACAGCGGTTAAAGACTAAGAGGTTGATCACCGGTAGCAAAACCAATATGAGACCAATGATATTAACTAGTCTTTTATGGGATTTTGGTTTTGGCGGCGGGGTTTGATTAGTGTCCATCATTTTATAATTAAAAATTATTTTACGGGGTGAATTAATCTTTAAGTTGTTGGTCGTTTGATCATTAATTCTTCTTTTGGTTTAGATTTTTTTAAGTTTTCCACTATTTTTCCGGCGACAAAAGTAGGAATCATGTATTGATGATAATCAGCTGGTTTTTTCTCGTCAAAAAAATGCGTTTGCATGCCGCCTGGATAGACGGAGATGACGCGGACTGGGGTGGCTGCGGTTTCCAGGCGCAAGGAGTTGGTAAAGCCAGTGGCGCCGTATTTGCTGGCGCAATAACCAGAGGAGCCGGCCCGGCCATTGAGAGCGCTGGTGGAAAGAATATTAATAATCGTGCCGCCTGATTTTTGTTTTTTCATCTGAATCAAAGCGGCTTTGGAGCCATAGATAGTGCCAAAAAGATTGACCTCCACCATTTTCTTGACTCTTTGTGTATTCAGCTTTTCCACGGGAGCCTGCGGCAGCCAGATGCCGGCATTATTAATCCAGATATCAAGCCGGCCAAACTTTTTGACGGCTTTTTTAGCCAAAGCTTTAACCTGGCTTTCTTTAGTCACATCAGCGCTCATGGCTAAAGCGCCTGTTTGTTGGCTCACTTTGGCCAGCTCTTTTTTGGCGTGGCTGGATAGCACGAGCTTGGCTTTTTCTTTGGCCAGAGCCAAAGCTAAGGCCTGGCCTAGCCCTTTGCTCGCGCCGGTAATCACGATTATTTTGTTACTTAGAGTCATTTATTAATAATTAAGTGCCAGATAAATTTATTCTAGCTTTACTTTAAAAAAATCCTTCAGTTCTTGAGCGCGAGCTGTACCTATTTTTCCTTCTAGCGCTTTTAAATTTGATTCGTTTTCAACTAATAACGCACTGGCCGAGTCATCCAAAGGCCCTTCTACCTGCTTTTGATTATCTAAATAACGCACAAACTCCAGCAGATAATCGATTTCATCGACTGTTAATTTCTGCATCTCTTCCTCTTGCTGTAAAAGATTTTTTTCCAAAGCTTGTCCCCGCTGAAAATTAAGCATGAGCATAACTGCTTTTTTCAATTTATCCTTTTTCGCGGCTAAATTTTCCTCCGGGGATTGAGGTTGCTCTCTTGGTTCTTCCATATGGTTATAGTGAATAATTATTAACCTTGATAAATTATGAATTCTCAGCCTACGGTTTGCGCCCAAGGCGCATCCGCCTCGGGAGGAGATCCGCCTTGGGCGGAAAATGACCGAAACCTATTTTTAAGAAAGGCGAATCTATTTTTATATAGAGTATTAATTTATTCCTTGATATACAATCGCTCTATACCATGTTTTTCGAATTCTTTGGCATAGCGGTCATAAAATTCATTTACTCTATCTGGTAGCCAGCCATCCTTTTCAATTTTCTTTCTTTCCTCGTCGGTTAATGTTTTTAAAAAATCCCTCTTACCTAAGTCGGTTTCCAGTCGGTGCCAAAATTCATTATCATTATATTCTTCGATGTTTTTATCATGATATTCCTCGCATACTTTCTCACTAGGAATAAGTGACCCTTTGAAATTTTCTACCATATCTTCTGCATTAAAATCTTTAGCTACAAATAGAAGATATTCCTGTAGTTTTCCCACATCTTCAAAGTCTTCACCTCGCGCATCCAAAACCGCCTCGCGAATATAGGTACCAATAACGACATCAATTAATAATTCTCTAAATTGTTCATTATTAAGTTTAAGTTCCATAGTTTTAATTCTTAAAAAATTCAAATATTCAAAACAATAAATTTAAGTTTACTTTTAAGGAATTTAGAAGGTGTGGATATCTTAAATATTGACAAAAATACCCCTATAGTGTATCATTAAATCGAAGCATGCAATAATAGCTTATAAAGTGCCGCGGTGTTCCTCCGGAGTATCCGGAACAAAAGCCACAGATAACCACTTTATAAGACGCTACTTCCACAAAGATCTTAACCTTAAGGTTGAGTTTTTTGTTTTACGCTGGCTAGATTAATTCGTTAATTCATTAATTTGTTTATCGGGTTGCCCTTTTTAATATTTTCTTACTTTGTGGTTTTTTCAAATAATTTTCTTTAGAAACTATTGAACGGCCCAATCTTTTTTCTAATTTTTTCCGAGCGCCGCCGGCAATGCCGCCTCCTGCTTTTGCATCAGCTTTCAATTTTGGCACGCCTTGTGAATTTTCCGTGCGGTGTATCTCCGTGGTAGCGCGTTCGCCGAGCATGTTAAAAATCAATTCTAAGTCGTCCATATGGTCGCGTAAATTTTCGCGTTTAAGTCCTTTTAGCTTCTGGTATTCGCTCGGTATTATTCCAAAAGTCGCTTTGGAAATTTCCGCTGTTAAAATCTCGTAATCCCTTTGTTGTTTGGTTCCTCGTTTCTGCCATTCGTCTGTCAATTCCTCGCGGATGGCAATACCGCGCATCCGCTTTTCAATCCAGTCCTCGGAATACCCTTTAAGTTTATAAAGCATGCGAGTCCGTTTGGTTGCCAATTCCGGATTTTCTATTTCCTGAACCCGTTCATAACCAACTTTGGCCAGCCAGCGCTTGAATGGCTCGGCTTTGGGTGAAGGGATTGACTGGATAATGCGGAAAATACCCTCGGTGTTGGCGCAATTCATCTTTTGTTTACCGCCTTCTGTCGGCACCTCAAGGGTATGTACAATTTGTACCCACCCTTTGGAAAGTTCAGGATCGCGCTGTTTTATGCGTTTAATATATTGCTTTGGATCGCTGGAGTCGATCAGCGCCAAAACGACATCTTCCACCACAAACCACCATTCATTATTATAAATGGTTTTTCTAATTTTTTTGCCTTTGAATAAGGCTATTTTTGCTGTTTCCATAGTATTTAATTTAAGAGTGTCGGATAATTATGAAACGCTCTCATTGCATTTATATCGTCATTTTATTAAAATTTTGGAAATGCATCAAACTATATTTTCATTTTTTAGGAAATCTTACTTTTTCGACAGCGATAATGTGAGGTATAACTCGTTAACTCTTTAACTCGTTAACTGATTAATTCGTAAATATGTTAACTCGACAACTCGTTAACTCTTTAATAACACATTATTGACCAGCCTTTGGGTGTAGATGGGATATTTTTTTAGCCATTTTTTGATGAGGCTTTTTTTGAGCTTCTTGGTGTCAATTGATTTCAGGTTTAAGCTTCTTTTTTTCAGGCTAATTAAATAAAGCTCGTCCAGATAGGCTTTTTCCGGCAGAGCCATTAAACTATTTTCTTCCAGCTTATAGCCAAAAAAGAGTCTTTTGTTCAGATGGGAATATTCAAAGACATTATCAGGCATGATAAAGGTGCGGGATTTTTTGGTGGTGGCCAGTGTTAGGCGGGCTGGAATCTCGCTGATTAATCCATGCTTCCAGAGCGCGTATTCAAAGGAAAGATAAGATGGCGATAATATTTCAATAGCCAGGGATTCCCAGTCAACTTGGGATAGAGTGGTGGTATAATAGTTTTTTCTCAGACGGATTAACTTTTTTTGTTTAACCAGACGATTGATAATCACGGGCAGATTACGGCCTCTATCCTGGTAAAACTTTTTTAAATCAGCCAGGGTAAAATAGCTTTTCTGGAAATTTTTCAGTTTATTGATTAAAAGAGTGGTTTTAGTCATAAATTTGGTTAATTATCATCCATTTGTCTTTCGGCAAAAATCTTTTTAGCTGCCGCTCAAACTCAGTTTTATCAAACGGAAATTTAACGGGTGGCTCATATTTTTCCTTCAGGTATTTAGTGATATACCACAGGTCAAACCAGTCTTTGGGATCCTGGCGGTCTTTGATGGCCTGAGTTTTTAGATTTTTTAAGGATTGAATGGTAGCTGTCTGAATAATAGGTTTAAACGGTGAGCAGGGCGAGACCAAAGGCAGATACTCTGTTTTTAAGCCATTTTTCTTTTTAGATATTTCTATTTTGATATTAATGGGATGCTTCAGAGCCGGGTCAGCTACATTGAGCAGGGCGAAAAGAGTGTTTCTTTTATCTTTCAAATCTTTCAGGGAAAAACCAGTTTCCTTTTCTAAACCAGCCATCAGGTCAGTTAATTCCTTTGCTGATATTTTTCTTGTCATTAAAAAATCAAGGTCCTCGGAAAACCTTGGTGAGTTATAGGCTAAACGCAGGGCTGTGCCGCCGTAAAAAATCAGTCTTTTAGCTATATTATCCTGGGATAACTGATGTAGGAAAGCCAATTCGGCATTTTCCCGCACTATATTTAGAGGTGCTATCTTAAGCTCCTGGGCTAAATTTTCCAATAAATACTGATCCATGTAATTTAACAAAAATGTTAACTTTCCTTCTCCAGTGTATCATAGCCAAATCTATCGGTCAACACTGAATAATAACTCCAAAATAAAAATCGCACAACAATCGCGCCAGGACTAATCTATTATTTTACCCAGTGATTTACGGCTGCGGCGGGCCTTTCTTTTTGCTGGCTAAGGTCAGCAGATAAATAAAGCCACCGAGCATCAATAAAAAGATGCCAATGCCAATCGGTGAGCCCCAGCCGAAGATGGAGTATAAATCATTCATAGTTTTCCCTTTCTTTAATAATTAAGTTATAGCTTGACAATGGCACTTGCCATAAATCGGGGCGCTGGGATTCGCACCCAGGATCTCTTGGTCCCAAACCAAGCGCGTTAACTGCTACGCTACGCCCCGTTATTTTTTGTATTTCCTTTCATTGGTCCGATAACCAGTATCTTCCGCCCAAACAAGATAAAGTCGTTTTTTGAAGCCGCCCTTTTTCTTCATGTTTCCCTTTTTAGCTACTACTAGTTCTTTATCGGAAACTTTTTTAAATTTTTTGATTGCTTCAATAACCTCAATAATATCAGCTAATTCTGAAATTAACTCTCCCTTGGTCTTAGCAGAAAGGAGGCCGCTTGCTTCCTCGCCAACCTTTTTATACAATTCTTTCTCAAATTGCTTTTTGCTAAGAATCCTATATCGGGCTTGGCTGCCTGATTTTTTAATTTTTATTGGAATGCGGTCGCGGATGAGTTTATGGTAATAAATTTTTTTCATTGTTTTGCCACTAATTTCTGGTGCCGCCGGTCGTCCCGCAATCCTCCTAAGGCGGACAGCGGGGCAAGGACTCTCACCTTGTTATTTCTAAGTGCCGGGAGAGAGAATCGAACTCTCACAGTCTTTCGACTACAGGATTTTAAGTCCTGCGCGTCTACCAATTCCGCCATCCCGGCTTGATTATTTTTAGCGTATACCAATGGAGTTTATCCCGCGCCTTGAGTGATAACGAAATGGTGCGGGACCACGGCGGCACGCTTATTTATTTTTTATTATTTCAAAACACACAATCCCACTCGCCACTGCCACATTCAGCGATTCCCTTTTGCCATGCATAGGAATCTCCACTATCTGATGGCAAAGTTTCAGGAGCTTTTGGGGTAAACCCTTGACTTCGCTGCCTATAACCAAAGCCAGGGGAGATTTCGGTTTAAATTTATAATAGGGGATACTTTTTTTGGATTGTTCAAGGGCGATAATGTAAAAACCTTTGGACTTTAATTCATGAATCAACCGTGCTGTCTGCTTGTATTTTTCAAAAGGCAGGTATTTTTCCGCACCTAAAGCGACCTTGTCAATCTTATGGTGAGGTGGCGCTGGCGTAATGCCGCACAAATAGATTTTACTGATCCCAGCCGCGTCAGCTGTGCGGAAAATCGCACCGACATTAAAACGGTTGCGGATGTTGTGTAGTAATAAAATAAACTCTTTTGGCATGTGTTTGCGACTGGAGCGGGTGACCCGCCTAAATTTTCATGTCCTGCTAAGCTAACAAGGTATTTTTTAAGTTTCTCTTTATGTAGTTTCTGCCCCACCCAGTTTTAAAAAACTTTTCCCGTTTCTTAGCGTCTTCTTCCGCTAAATAAGCTTCGTAATAAATTATTTTGAAGGGGCGTCTAAACTTTGTCGAATATGTTTCTCCTCGCTGGTGTTCTGCGAGCCGCTTATTAAGTCTTTTTGTATAGCCAATATACAGCTTTCTATCCTTTAGACTCTTGAGAATATATACGTAATGCATTGTCTGCATAAATTTTATGTTTCGCCCGCCTAAGTTTTCAAGTTTGTTAATTAATTAAACAACAACTTTTAGAAAATTGTCTTGAAAATTTGGGCGGGTGGAGCGGGAGACGGGATTCGCACCCGCGACCTTTTCCTTGGCAAGGAAACGTTCTACTACTGAACTACTCCCGCCCGACTAAATTTTCAAGTTCGTTGGTTAAACCACAACTTTTAGAAAATTGTCTTGAAAATTTGGGCGGGCGCGCCCGCTACATTTCTGGAGGCCACGGCCGGAATCGAACCGGCGTATAAGAGTTTTGCAGACTCCTGCCTTACCACTTGGCTACGTGGCCAGCTATAATTGTAAAATGAATCTATGAATTTATTACGATTGACCACTTGCTTGCCCCGCGTAGCGGGGGCTACGTGGCCAATTTAAAATGCATACTCTATACTAGCAGATTATATTATTTTAATCAAGGCTCAGACATTCTTCAGTATCTTCAAAATCTGCTGATGAATTTTTCCATTGGAAAGAATTAAATTTTTATTCTGGTAATCTTGATGACCCTTAAAATCAGTCACTTGGCCGCCCGCTTCCTTAACCAACAATTTTCCGGGATTGATGTCCCAGAGTTTAAGCGAGCCGGGCATGATTAAAGCTTCAACGCAACCAGAAGCGACTGAACATAAAGAGTAGCTGCCTGAACCAAAAATGCGAATATTAGCGGCATAGGGTCTGACTTTTTTAAAAATACTCAATGCTTTCCGGGTAGCATCCAACCGATGAGCAAAGCCCATGGCTAATATTGACTTGTGAATCTTATTCTGTTTTGAAACATGTATTCTTTTATGATTCAAATATGCCCCTTTACCCTTTTTAACATAAAATATCTCATTTAAATAAGGTAGAAAAAATACTCCTTCGATAGTTTCATTTTTATAAGCCACGGCAATAGAAACAGCAAAAAGTGGATTATGGATAGAATAGTTAGTTGTCCCGTCCAATGGGTCAATATACCAGGTGTAATCAGAGTGATTTATTTGATCTGGCAGTTCTTCAGAAACAAAATTATGGTGCGGAAAATATTTTTTAAGATGATTAATAATTAATTTTCCGCAAAATTTATCCACGTAAGTCACATACTCGCCATGTTCTTTATAGCGGATATCTTTCCTTTTTAGTTTGCCAAAATGCTTGAGCTGAAACTGGCCGGCTAATTTGGCTGATCTGATTAATATTTTTTTGAAATTAGTCATATCTGATCTAAGATTTTTAATTCTAGTTTATTTATCTTGGTATCATACAAGGCAAAGCTGGCGTGGTAAAACAGGCCGCCCAAAGTGCCGGGATTGGCCAGAATACATTTGCCCACTTTTTCCTCCCATGGTTTATGATTATGGCCGTAGAAAACTAAATCATATTTGCCTGATTTGGCTAGTCCTTGGGCAATCTTCGGAAAATGGATAAAAGCAAATTTTTTTCCGTCTATTTCTATTTCCCCGAGATCATTATAAATTTTGATATTCTTAAAATCTTTTTCCATTTTGGCTGAAAGGTAATGATCGCCGTCCACATTGCCGAAAACAAGATGAATCTGGCCGGGAAAATTTTTCGCCATTTCTTTCAAAACCGAAGGCGCGCATAAATCACCGCAGAAGATAATCATCTCAGCGCCTTCTTTTTTGATAAAATCTATGGCTTTATTCATATTAACCACGTTGTCGTGGATGTCGGAAATAATAGCGATTTTCATATACAAATATTTCCCTAATTAATACTAATTTTATACGAATAAAACTCTAATATTTTTTTATCCAATAAAGATCGCCTTCGCGCGAGTTAATTTTGAAAGTTAATAATCGTGTTTCTTTAGGTCCATTTTTCAACTCATGGACTGAACCAGCTGGATTTAAGATGATCATGCCTGGCTTGGCCTTATAAACTTTCTTGCCTACTTTCATTGTAGCATTTCCTTGCAGAATATAAAAAAGTTCAGTGGTTTTTTTATGATAATGAGGCGGAATATGCGCTTTGCTCGGAAATTTATTAATCTGGATTGACTTTATCCTACCTGAAATTTTATCAATTAATATTTTCTTAGCGTATCCGCCTTTGCCTTTGATCCATTTGGACATATGATTGTCAAACATTTTCATCCTGATCTGAGGATCAGGATATACCCGTTAGAGAGTGTAATATACACCAACGAGGGTAGGCTGGATCCTCAGACCCAGCCTCTATTAAACCTCAATTTCCATTAAATCTTTGGCTAAAATTATTTCGCCTTTGAATGTTTTTTGGACTTCACTTAAGATATCAATTTTTTCTACGGCAGGATAGAAATGCGTTAAAACAAGTTTTTTTACTCTTGCTTTCCCTGCCAATTCACCAGCTTGCGAAGGGGTTAAATGTCCTTCTGTTTCAACTGGTACGGCTGACTCTATTAATAATAGATCCGCTTTTTTAGCTAGTTTAATCACATTTTCGTTATAGCCAACATCCCCAGTATAAACAAGCGATTTACTATTATACTCTATTCGATAACCGATTGAATTTTTTATGAGTGTACTTTTTTGCTCGTCTAATACCTTTGTTTTTACTAAAATACCGTCAATCTCAATTTTTTTATTTTTTAGTTCAGTAATTGTTATTGGAAACCTATCTTTTTCTTCAAATTGCGGCCAAAAAGCAGCTAACATTTTTTTATAGAATCTTTTAAAGCCTTTTGGTCCGAGAATCATTAATTCTTTTTTCCTAGGATACTCATCATAACCAAATCCCCATAAAATTGCTGGTAATTCAGCTACATGATCAACGTGTGTATGCGTATAGAAAATATAATCAATATCTAAGTAGTTCTTGCCAGCTTCAGCGATTCTTCTTTTAGTTCCCTCTCCGCTGTCCAACAAAATTAATTTCCCAACCATTTCCAGTAAATATGCGGGCGCTGACCTTTCTTTTGATGGCACAGTGGTGCCCGAGCCTAAAATAGTGAGTTTCATATTACTACGAATTTACGAATTATTACGAATATACGAATAAGTTTATATAAGATAACAGGGCTTAATAAGAGGCTTATAAAATTTTAACGATTCCATTATTCGCGTCCACTTCTATTAAATCACCATCTTTCAGAACCTGGGTGGCGATTTTGGTGCCTATCACGCAAGGGATGTTTAGTTCACGGGAAACAATGGCCGCGTGTGAACATATTCCACCTTCTTCTGTAACAATGGCGCCAGCTTTTCGGCAAGCTAAAATCATCTCTGGGCCAGTGGTGCCAGTTACCAGTATATCACCTTTTTTCATTTTAGAAATTTCCTTGGCAAGATTCTTTTTAATATCAACTGGAATAATTTTTACGCGTCCTTTATAAAATCCTCGATTGGCAATCTGGCCCTTTAACTTCTTTTTCTGGATTTCTTGTAATAAAATTTTATCGAAAGCTTTAATGATTTTTAAAGCCCGTTTTCCGGTGGTTGGTTTCCAGTTATTAAACTTACCCAAGACAAAAGTTTCTCGATTGATCTTTTTTATTTTTTTGTCTTTTAATAGACCAACTAATTCTTGGTAGTGAAATGAATTTATATTATTTATTTTATTGCGCCTTTTGATTTCCCTAAAATAATTTTCGAAAATATGTCCGGGAAAAACTGTTTGGTTAATTATATCACGTAGCTTAAATTTTAGTTTTTGCATTTCTTGGACTTTCTTCAATAATTCATTATTTTTCTTAGGATTTTTTCTTATTTTTTCATCCACCTTATCATAGAGAAAATATTCAGTATAAAAGTATAATTTCCACAATGTTTGAGCAAATTTAACATCTTGCAAAAAAGTTTTGATAAATTCTTGATTGGAAAAAGAGAAAAATTCTCTATCCTTAATTTTTTTAAAGTGTAGGCGCGCTTGTTTTATTTTATTTTCAGCTTCTTTTTTATATTTTGAAAAATGTTTTTGTAAAAATATCAAGCCGATTTTAGATAATTTTATTCGCTCCTTTTTACCAATATATGTTTTAAACTCAGAACCTTTAGAAGTAATGATGAAATTACGTTTTAAAAATCCTTCTCTTATCCAAAGCGTAGTTTCAAGATAGGTAATATTATTTAGTAACCAAAGAAAATCGTAATTTTTTGGGTTTGGTTTGATCATATTTATATGTATCCTCTCAGCCAATAATACACCGTCGCCGCGTATTCCCGGATAATCGCCCGCAAATAAGCAAGCTTATAACTTGACCTATCCTGCGGCACACTGGCCGCGACGCATTTGACATTCATTTCAAGCTTTCGGAAAATTTTGCAAGCTCTTTTGGTGTGGTAATCGGAAGTGGTGACAAGCGCAGTTTGCCAGCCTCTTTGCTTCATAATTTCTTGGCTGAAAAGCGCGTTTTCGTAAGTGTTTAATGACTTTAGTTCCTTTATTATTTTATCAGCCGGTACGCCTTTTTCAAAAGTGTATTCCGATAATTCATCAGCTTCAGTATAGTTTGTTTTTTTCACCAGTCCGCCAGCGACAATAATATAGCCGGCGTATTCATTTTGCCACAATTCAATGCCTTTATCCAATCTCTGGTTCACAGCTGGGCCAGTGTCTTGTATGTCTTTATCCACCCCGCCGCCCAAGATAATAATAACATCGGATTTTTGTGGCGCTTCATTGGTAATCAAAGGCCTAACAATTAAATTATCAAGTCCGTCAAAAACAGCCAGCGCCAGAATAGCCCAGCTGATGATCAGTAAAATTAGTAATATATTAACGACTCGCTTTGTTTTCATCTCTCAATCTTTTTAAAATTTTAATATCGTCAATATTCTTGCTATCTTTTGGCGTTTCAATGATTAAATTGACGGCGTGAAGTTTTGGATGACGAATTAATGCATAAAAACCTTCGCGGCCGATTTTTCCGTAGCCGATATGCTCATGCCTGTCAATATGCGAACCCAAGTCAGATTTAGCATCATTGGCGTGGATGAGTTTTAGTTTTTCTAAACCAATGATTTTATCGAATTGGTTAAGTGTCTTATTAACTGATTCAGCGTCTCTTAAATCATAGCCAGAGACAAAGGCGTGGCAGGTGTCAAAGCAAACGCCGATGGTTGGCTTGTCGCTCGTTGCACGTTGCCCGTTGTTTATAGCTTCAATAATTGCAGCAATCTCTTCAAAAGTGTCGCCAATGATATTGCCCGCGCCGGCAGACATTTCAATTAAAAATTGAGTTGTCCCTTTATAGCCGTCTAAAATCTTTTTAACGCCTTCTTTCACTTTTTCCAGCGCTTTTTTTGGACCCAAATCAGTGGCTGAACCTAAATGTGTCATTAAGTACTTGGCGCCGAGTTTTGAACCTCTTTCCATATCGTCGCGGATGACATTGATAGAACCGTAACGAATGCGATTTCGAGAAGAAGCTAGATTGATATAATAAGGCGTATGAATGTAAAATTCGTGGATTTTGTGCTTCTTTAACTCAGCTTTAAATTTTTTAACCACGCTTTCTGTTAATTCAGGCGCTGGCCCGCCTTGCGGGGAACGCGTAAACATCTGAAAAGCATCGCAGCCTATTTTGGCGGCGTTGGCTGGCGCGTTGAATACGCCGTTGAAAATGGAAACGTGGGCGCCGATAAACATAAGCCTTAAAGCCTTATAGCCCTAAAGCTGTAAAGCCCACCAATAGATAACTTTATGGCTTTATGGCTACGTATTAACCTTTTCTAAAAATTCAAAAACCTTCTGGCTGGCCATGATATTTCTCAAATAATCCCGATATTCCTCTGCATCTATTTGTTTAGTTACCTCGGGATTGTTTTTATATTGTTCAAGCTGCTTAGCCAGCTCTTTTTTCAGTTCATCATCAGCCACCTTGATATTCTCCGCTTCAGCTATTTTACGGATAATTAAAGCTGTTTTAATTCTTTTTTCTGCATTGGGCCGAAATTCCCTTTGCAAGTCCTCCTTAGATTTTTTGAGGGAAGTCAGATAGTCGTCAAATTTCATGCCTTGCTTTTGCACATCATTTTCTAATTCATGCATCATTTTGTGCGATTCTGACTCAATGAGCATTTCCGGGATTTCCTCAAACTTAGATTTTTCCATGATTTTTTCCAGGCAGGCGACTTCCCATCTTTGTTTTTCCTTAAGTTTTTTATCTTGCAGAATGTTTTGCTCAATCTGTTTCCGCAGGTCGCTGAATTTTTCAAATTGTCCCAGTTGTTTGGCCAGACTGTCATCAGCTGGCGGTAATTCAATCTCGAAGACGCCTTTTATATTCGCTTTAAATTCCACATGCTTGCCGGCTAAATCCCGGCGGTGATAGTCCTTCGGAAATTTGACAGTAAATGATTTTACCTCGCCTTCGGCCAGTCCAATCAGATTTTCTTCGAAACCGGGTACAAAATGGCCTTCGCCCAGGACAATCGGATGGCTTTTTGACTGGCCCTGGTCAATCGGAATTTTATTTAAATAGGTATCCAAATCGATTTCCACCTTATCACCCATTTTTACCTTTCTGGAAACCCTTTTCTCCTTGGCAAAAATTTTTTGTATATTTTTGACAGTTTCCTGAATATCTTTGTCTTCAACCTTGATTTCCTTTTTCTGTATTTTAAAACCCTTATAATTTCCCAGTTTGATTTCCGGCAATAAAACAACCGTGGCTTTATAGATTAAGGGATTACTCGGTGCTAATTTTTGCACTTCAATTTTCGGCGGACCAAGTGTAATTAACCTCTGCTCTAAAATCGCCAGTCCGTAAGTTTTCGGTATGGCGAATTCCACCATTTCCTGATAAATTTTCATTTCGCCGACGCGCTGTTTGACCAGGCCATAAGAAGCTTTGCCCGGACGAAAGCCAGGGATATTAAAATCCTTTGAAATTTTGGCGGCTGCTTGCTCTAAAAAAGGTTTTAATTCATCCTGGGAAACCTCAACCGTTAATTCCATGAGGTTTTTTGGTAATTTATTTGTTTTGACTTGCATATATAATGATTATTTGATAAGGTGTAGAAAATGGTTAATTTTCAATTAAAAATAAACATAAAATATAAGGAGGTGAGAGCCAATGTTACAAAACCTTGGGGCGGCATTTAAAGAACTTGGGATTATACCGCGCGAGGAGGGGGGCAAAATAAAGCTTTCCAGTGAGGGCGAGGAGATAGGCCAAGCTCAACAGGAAGGAGATTGTGTCGTAATTCAACTGCGCCTTAAAGACGACATTAAATTTCTAAGTTTAGGGCTTGCAAGTGGCCATCCGACAGATTAATAGTGAACATTGGAGTAAAAATGTTACTAAGACGGGATGATAAATTCCCGTCTTTTTATAGCTTGCTTCTTTTCATTTTCAATATATAGCTAGCGAGATTAAATAGAATGTGCAGTAAGAAACCGATAGCCACGACGCCAAAAGCAATCGGCCAGCCTGGGAAAAAGATGAATGAACCAAGAGCGATGACGCATATTGTATAATCAATCTGGTCGAAAGGCATCCATGACTGGCCCGGCGCAATATTAACGCGGCGCTTGAAGAAACTTTTGATTAAATCGCCGATAATGGCGCCGCTTGAAAGCAGCAAGCCAAACAGCCAGCTCATTTTTGAGTAGTCAAACAAACTAAGATCGTGAAAAAAGTTGTATCTATAAAGATATTTTTGCAGAAGAAAGACTAAGAAGCCGACAAATATACCGAAAAAAGCGCCGCGCCAGGTTTTATTATCGCCAAAAATTCTTTTGCCTCTAAAGTTACCGCCAAAGTCTATCGGTACTTTCAAAATCCTGATGTACTTAGAAAGAAACGCAAACATATTAGCCAGCCCGGCTGGCGCGAAAAACCATAGACACTTAAGTATAAAATCTAACATATGTGAATTTTTTACTGTATAGATTTATTTTTTGTTTTTTTCAGAATAGTGACCTTTTTAAAATTCCAATTACCAAATCCCAAATTCCAAATAATGACCAAAATTCGAATATCCAATTTTCAAAACCCGTTTTGGTCATTGATTATTCGGTCATTGGAATTTGTTTGGTAATTGGCGCTTGGAATTTGGAATTTTTGTATCTAGTACTTCGGATCTATTTCATCTTCGGTCGCGTGTCAACAATACGTTTTTCCTTCAGCTCAGTTTCCATACCCAGTCTTTCCAGTAAAGTATCCAGGTCAGCCTGCATAATAATCGGCTGGACAAAAATTTCTTCTCTGATTTTTTTCTCCATTTTTATCCTAAACCGATCAAAATCAGTACCTTGAAGGAGCGCAACATAAACGACAATTTCGTCAATTTCAAATGGGTCGTTATTTTTCTTCCTGATTTCCACCTGCCATTCCTTGACCTCTTTTTCCGAACCAATGGCAGTATAAAAATTATTTAGATTGATCAGCTCGCCTTTCACTTTTGTCAGATGAAATTCTTTGATTTCCGAACTTCTCTGGATGTCAGATTTGATAATCGGCACAGTGCGTCCGCAAAATGGACAGCCATTGTATTCAGTACCTTGGATCATGTCGCCAGTGCGATAGCGGATAACGACTGAACCGCGCCAGTCCAGGGCAGTATAAACCACTTCACCAGGCTGGCCTTCTTCAACCCGATTGCCGTTTTTATCAATTACTTCAAAAAATTCCAGATCAGGGTAGGTATGATAGCCAGATTTGTCGTGACATTGGATCCAGGCGGCTTTGCCTTCTGTCAGCGCATAAGTCGCCAGCACAACAGGATCTTTAGCGCCCATTTGCACAAGAAATTCCTTGATTTTTTTCCTGAATCCGTCGCTTAAGCGCTCGCCGCCTGTTAGTAAGAATTTTACCGAAGAAAAATCCCGTTTCTCTTCCGCCGCGATGCGTAAAAGATGATAAGCATAACCAGGGATAAAAACAACCAGACCAGCCTTCATTTTCTCTATAGCATCTATTATTTTTTTTGTACCTGTAATTTTACCGCCGCCTGTCTGAAAACTCGTCATACCAATATGGGTTAGGGCATGATAAGTCTGCCAAAAAGCTAGATGAGGAGCGTATGGGAAGCCATTAATAGCGACTAAATCCCGAGAGGCACCCACAACATCCAGCATCCTGGCGCCTGCTTCTTTTAGATTTTCCAAATCATAAGCTGAATAAGCAAAGGGTGTCGGTAAAGCCGTGCGGCCAGTGGTGAAGTGTAAATGGATTGGCTTATACTCCCATTCTAGCTTTCTTTTGACATCTTTACCCATTATTTTCCCAGCCGCGATTTTTAACAATTTTCCTTTTGGCGCATATTTCTTAATTAATTTTTCATCAGGCTGGAGAATAAATCTTTTTGGCTTGGCCCTGTCTTCTTCGGTTGGCGCGACATCCTCTTTGCTGGTAAATGGTATTCTTACTAAGTCATCTGTTGTTTGAATATTTTCATACTCAATTTTGTTTTTAGCAAACAATTCACGATAATAAGGGCTGTAAGGAATCTGATGCCTGATCATGTTTTTTAGTTTGTGGTTTTGCATCTCTCGGATCTCATCCCGGGAGAGCTTGGAAAGTTGTGACCATTTCATAGTTTTGTTGGTTAATTTGTTATACTACCACTAATCTATTGTCACTAATCAACACGAATCTCCTATCATCAATATCGCTGGCTATTATGGTAAATGGCAATTAGTGTTGATTAGTGAATATTGATTCGTGGTGGTGATACATATTTAATATGGATAAATTTTACCGCAAAGCTTGCCAATTTCAATCATAATCTTTCTCGTTACCTCTTCAAAGACTTCTTTAGTCATTTCTTTGTTGAAGAATTTTTCAAAAGTCAAAGGTCTGCCTATTTTGATAATTATTTTCTTGCGCCAATTGAAGAAGTTTTTAACAGCCTGCCAAACAGACCAGGTGGGAGGTCCAATATAGCCAATAGGAACCACCGGTGCTTTGCCTTCTAAAGCCAAGCGCGCGACGCCTGTTTTGGCTTTAAGCAGCATTTTGCTCGTATTGCGCTTGCCCTCCGGGAAAATAGCGACTATTTTGTCTTTTTTTAGATACTTGATCGCTTTACTGAATGAATGTGCGTTTAAAATTTTTGTCGTCTCATCCTGATTGTTGTAACGGCCGGCTGGAATCATCCCCAGCCATAATTTACCCAAAATAGGTCCTAAAAAAGAATAAACACTGACCATGGTGAAGGCATGAATTTTTTTCTTTGTTTTTTTAACAATGGCTGAACCAACAAAAACAGGATCAAAAGAACTTTCGTGATTAATGGCGATAATATAAGGGCCAGCAGAAGGTAAATTTTCCAAGCCTTCAACTTTATTAACCCTTATTTTTAAAAGCGGAAATAATGAATGTCGTAGTATAAAATAAGCCATCTAATTTATAAATTAATAAGGATAGGTCTTGTCGCAAAGCTTGCCAATTTCCACCATGATTTTTCTTGTTAGTTCATCAAGCAATTGCTTGGTTATTTCGTTGTCATAATACTTATCAAAATAAATGGGTTGGCCAATAATAATTTTAATTTTTTCCTTAGAGCGAAAAAATTTTACCACACCTTGTCTTTTTCGACGAGTGACTGGGCCGTAGTAACCCATAGGTACAACAGGTACTCTCGCGCGCAAAGCCAAGCGGGCCGCACCCGTTTTGCCTTTTAACAAAAATTGCGGGTCAAAATTACGTGTGCCTTCAGGAAAAATGCCGATAATAGCACCCTTTTTTAGATATTCGCCAGCCACAGCCAATGAGCCAGCTGGCTCGACATTAAGTCTCGGAATCATGCCCAGCCATTCTTCAGTGGCTTTTTTACCAATAATTTTTTTAAAGAACCGCCAGTAAATTTCCTTTGTAATAAAATAAACATTGCGATGGGCGTGGCGTATCATCACTGCCTTGATAAAAATTCCCTCCAAGTAACCTAAGTGATTGACGCAAAAAATAAAAGGACGGTTTTCTGGCAAATTTTCCAAACCCTCAAGGTTTTTCACGCGGCGCAAAAGCAATGGCAATAGAGTTTTGTTTAGGAAGGGGTAGAGCATTTTATAAAATTAAAAATGAAAATGACAATTAAAAATCTATAATTTTTTAATAAATTCCTTAAGCTGGCGGAAGGCTGACCCGCGATGGCTCAAGTTATTCTTTTCTTCCAGATTCATTTCGGCAAAAGTGCGAGAATGGCCGCAAAGTATGAAGATGGCGTCATGGGGCATACCGGGTCTACGTTTGCCAGCTGGTTTTAAGGGAATATGGCCTTCCACCTTGCCGGTAAATGTCCAGCGCCGGCCATCAGGAGCAGTTAGCACCACCGTGCTTTCCATCCAGGCGCCACGCTGGCCCTCGGGAATATCTTTCATTTGGGCCAGGGAATATTGTTCTAATTTTTTGTCAGAAGCACCTTCGCCAGCCCAGCGCGCTGTGATAACACCCGGTGCATTATTTAAAGCTTTGATACAAATGCCTGAATCGTCGGCCACTGCCCATTCGCCTGTTTTTTGTGTGACAAACCGCGCCTTTTTCAAAGCATTCTCGGCAAATGTTTTTCCGTCTTCGACAACATCCTCGGTCACGCCAGCTTTGTCGGCACTTTGCACCTCAATAGCCAGACCCTTAAGAATATCCTTCATTTCTTTTAGTTTGCCTGGGTTGTGGGTGGCGAAAACTAGTTTCATCTTTTTACTTCTTGTTACGTATTACTTATTACGTGTTACCTAAACAACCCAGTCCATCCGCTAACGCTTGGCTTAGCATTCGCGGGGAAAGTGCCTTTGAAAATAGAGTAACCATCATGGTATTCCAATTGCTCTATGGAAAATCCGGGTGTATCAGCGATGCGCTCATTGGCTTTCTTTTCAAAAAAGTCTTCAGCCTGCTGTAGATAATTATCAGGCATACTGAAAAAACCGACTTTGGCTTTTTGGAAGTCAATATCAATGCTCTTTTCCGAAACGCGATTAACCATAACCTTGGCGTAAATAGGCGCTTTAACGTATTTATCCAGCATGGCTGACATTTCAATGCCGCCTTCAATTTTTTTCACCTGCACATTTGTCACCGCCGAATTACTCCCCTGAAATCTGTTCAGCCAAGAAGTTAATTCCTCCGAAGTTATCTGGGTATCCACTGGCACCTCGCCGCTGAAGATCTGGTCACCGCTCTTTGTGTAATCAATCGGTTCGCTGGAAATCTTCATGGTGACTTTCTCTTTAATACTGGCCAGCGCTTCTGGGCTTGTTTTAATACCCAAATCCTTGGGTTTATTGGCGCCAACGAGCGACGAGATAACAGGTATTTCATAAAGTCCGGTGACAGCAACGCCTACTATGAGTACCAAGAGAATAACCACTATTATAATTAAGCAGTTTCTGAAAAAGTTGCTTTTTTTTGGTTTTTGTTCCTGCATCCTTCTCCTCTCCTGCTCTCTTAGTTTTTGGGTTTCATAAGGAGTCTGTTTTTGTTCTTGTGTTTGTTGTGGAGGTTGGGTTTGTTGTTGTGTTTGGGGCGATTGTTGGTCATTCATATGTTTTTAAATTAATTTTTTTAATTGCTAATTATACTACCTTTTTAATTATTAAACCTGCGCGCGAAAAATCACCAAGGTGTATAAAAAAAGTAATAATATCATCAAAAATACTCCGGACACAGCGATAGTAATATATAATTTTATTTTTTTCTTTGTAGATAATCGCCACTGAGCATCATTAATATTTAAATTGGTTTGATCCCTTTTATCTGCTATTTTGTGTTCAATATCAAATTTCTTGAGTCTATCTGTAAATATCATAAACATTATAAAAGAGAAAAACGTAGTAATGATTGCAATTACAAGAGCGAAACCAATAATAAATTGAATAATGTCAAGTATACGCTCTCCGTTACCACAACCAACACAAACGGTCAGCCCAAAATTTATGCTTGAATTTGTCTGAGCAAATGTCGGCATAACAATAATAGAAAATCTAGTAATATTTTTTAATAACACACTATGGTTATTAGTTAATTTTTGTGTTTCGTTGGAAGTTTGTTGCAGGTTGTCCATAGAGTTTTTTGTTATAACAGTCCAACAATGAGCAGTGCCACGATATTCAGAATCTTAATCATCGGGTTAATCGCCGGCCCAGCCGTATCTTTATAAGGGTCTCCCACTGTGTCGCCGGTAACTGCGGCTTTGTGGGCATCCGAGCCTTTGCCGCCGAGGTTGCCGGCTTCAATGTATTTTTTGGCGTTGTCCCAGGCTGCACCGCCGGTGGTCATAGAAATGGCGACAAAGATGCCGGTGATAATACTGCCAACCAACAAGCCGCCTAAAGCGACTGGACCTAATGTAAAGCCCACGAGAATTGGAACGACCACTGGAATCAAAGCTGGGATAATCATTTGTTTAATAGCGCCTCTGGTGACGATATCTACGGTTCTGGCATAATCAGGTTTAGCCGTGCCCTCCATGATGCCCTTGATTTCTTTAAACTGGCGGCGGACTTCCTCCACCACGTGGCCAGCGACTTTGCCGACCGCTTGCATGGCATAAGAGCCAAATAAATAGGGAAGTAAACCACCGATGAATAAGCCAATTAAAACTTTTGGATCTGATAAAACAAAAGCAAATTCTTTACCTTTATCAATCAATTCTTGAGTATAAGAAGCAAATAAAACAATGGCTGCCAAACCGGCTGAGCCAATAGCATAACCCTTGGTCACGGCCTTAGTGGTATTGCCAACCGCATCAAGGGGATCAGTGACATCACGCACTGACTCTGGTAAATTAGCCATTTCCGCAATGCCGCCCGCATTGTCAGTGATTGGCCCGTAAGCATCAATGGCCACAATAATACCGGTTAAAGAAAGCATGCTCATCACTGACAGTGCTACCCCGTATAAGCCGGCAAAGTAGTGGCTGACTAAAATACCAGCGGCAATAATCAAAACAGGCCAAGCCGTTGATTTCATGCTCAAAGCCAATCCCGCAATCACATTAGTGCCATGGCCAGTGGTGGAAGCCTGTGCAATATCTTGTACTGGCCTGTGTTTAGTAGAAGTATAATATTCAGTAATGATAACAATTAAAGCCGTAACAACCAGACCCACCAAAGAAGCAAGAAAAAGATTACCCACTGAGTACTTACCATTATCTTTCATTAACCAATTGGTGATGGGATAAATAGCAATGGCGGAAAGGACAGCCGTGGCCATCAAACCCTTATACAAAGCACCCATAATATTTTTACTATCATGGCCTAATCTGACAAAAAGCGTACCAATAATGGAAGCAATAATGGAAACTCCGCCAATGGCCAAGGGGTACAATAAAGCGTTCTCAAAACTGACAAATGTCAAGGAACCCAAAAGCATAGCCGCTACAGCGGTGATAGCATAAGTTTCGAATAAATCAGCGGCCATACCAGCGCAGTCTCCCACGTTGTCGCCGACATTATCGGCAATGACGCCTGGATTTCTCGGATCATCCTCTGGGATACCGGCTTCCACTTTGCCGACCAAGTCAGTACCCACATCAGCCGCTTTGGTGTAAATGCCACCGCCTAAGCGGGCGAAAATAGAAATCAAGCTGCCGCCAAACCCCAAACCGACTAAAGCCATTAAATCTTTAGTGATGGCGTAATAACCCGCGACGCCGAGCAAACCCAAACCAACGACAAATAAACCAGTCACAGCCCCACCTTTGAAAGCCAGACCCAGGGCTTTTGGCAAACCTTGTTTAGCTGCTTCGGCTGTTCTGACATTGGCGCGCACAGAAACATTCATGCCAATGTAGCCAGCGAGAGCCGAGAGGACAGCGCCGATTAGAAACCCGAGCGCTGTGTTGAAGTTCAGGAATATCCAGAGCAAAATAAAAATAACCACGGCAATCATGGCTACTGTTTTGTACTGGCGATTCAAATAAGCTTTAGCGCCTTGCTGGATAGCCTTTGCTATTTCCTGCATTTTTTGATCGCCGGCTGGTTTTTTCATAATCCATAAAATGAGGATGATGCCATACGCGACAGCCAAAACAGCGGCCACGATGGCGAAGACAATGGACGTGCTCATAGTTTTGTTTTGTTAATGGTTATTTTACTAAGTTCTCTAATATGAAATCTTAATCTCATTAAAACCTATTAAAATTTCTAATGACTAATTAACCTAATTTCTAATGAATGTCCAATGTTTAAATGTCTAATGCCTGCCCGCCATTGGCTTCGCCAAAGGCGAAGGCAGGCGGGTCCAATTTTGGTCATTTGGTCATTGGGTATTGGGATTTTCAGCCCAAGGCTGATCCGCCTCTGGCGGAGATTAAAAATTAGTTATTTATTTTCACTTTTTTCCTCTTTAGCTTTCTCTTCAGTTTTTTCGGCAGACTTCTCCTTTTTCGCCTTCCCCTTCGGTTTTTCTTCTTTAACCTCTTTTGGCTCCTCTTTCTTTCCCTCTTTGACCGTCTCTTCTTTCTTTTCTTCTTTAACCTCTACTTTTTCCTCTTTCTCTTTAGGCGTTTCATTGCCTTCGGCAATTTCGGAAGTTTCTGTGGTCTTGGGTTTTTCTGTGTCCTCGGTCTTTTCAGTGGACTCTGCGGTTACAGCCTTTTCAGTACCTTCAGCAACTTCAGTGGTCTCTGTGGTTTTAGGTTTTTCAGTGGTTTCCGTGGTCTTGGGCTTCTCAATGTTTTCAGTGCCTTCAGTTTTTCCTGCGCTCTCAGTGGTTACGGGTTTCTCCGTAACTTCTGTCTTTGCCTGCCTGGACTCCTGGCCTTCGCCAACAATATCAATTCTCCAGCCTGTTAATTTGGCAGATAGACGAACGTTTTGGCCAGCTTTTCCGATAGCGAGGGATAGCTGGTCTTCCTTGACTTCGGCGACAGCTGTTTTGTCTGCCTCGTTTATTTTCACTGAAATAACCTTGGCAGGCGACAGGGCGTTAGTAATAAATTTTATAGGATCAGCGTCCCATGCAATAATGTCAATTTTTTCACCGCCTAATTCCGAGATGACCGTCTGCACGCGCGTGCCTCTTTGGCCAACGCAGGAGCCGACTGGGTCAATATTTTTTTGACTAGTTGAAACAGCTATTTTTGATCTTGAGCCTGCTTCACGGGCTACTGATTTGATTTCTACTGAACCATTATTTATTTCTGGCACTTCCAGGGCAAATAATTTTTTTGCTATCTCTGGGTGGGCGCGGGATAAAATTATTTCGGGCCCCTTTGTTGTTGTATTCACCGAAATCAAATAAAATTTCATACGCTGACCGGAAGCATATTTTTCATTTGGTATTTGTTCAGGCGGCGGCAACAAAGCTGTGGCGTGTCCGAGGTCAACCAAGACCATCCTGCCTTCCACCCTTTGAACTGTACCATTAATAATACTGCCTTCTTTGTCCTTGTACTCTTTATAAATAGTTTCTCTTTCAGCCTCGCGAAGTTTTTGTATAATCACCTGTTTTGCTGTCTGAGCAGCCATGCGTCCATAAGCGGCTGGTGGAAATAATTCTGTTTTGATGACATCGCCTAACTTGGCGCCTTTTTTAATTTTTTTTGCTTCTGACAGAGTGATTTCAGTTTTGAGATTAAATCTGTCAATCTTGGTTTCTTCCGTTTCCTCTCTTTTAATTTCCTCGCCCTTTTCCCTGGCTTCCAGTATTTCTTTTTTAAGCTTTTCAGTCAACTCAAACTTTTCGTCAGTAACAACTGTTTTTTCATCAAAGACCCTGGCTTTAGTAGTTTGCGGATCAAACTCCACCTTGATGTTCTGATTCTTTTCACCGAAGTCCTTGCGAAAGGCCACGGCCAAAGCCGAGGAAATTGTTTCCACCACCGACTCAAATGAAATATTTTTTTCCTCGCATATTTGTTTCATCGCTTGGATAATTTCGTTTGCCATATAATTTGAAGTTAAAGGTTAAATTTATTTTTAATCGTTGTTATATACAAAATATTTATGATTTATATTTTCAGCCGCGATAAATCTCAAATTCGAAATCCGAAGCACGAAACAAATTCCAAATTCTAAGCACTAAATTCCAATGACCCAAACTATAATAAAATTTCAAGTTTGGAATTTGGATATTGGAATTTATTTGAGGTTTCCATCAAAAAAGACTAGTTTAGAGTAAACTAGTCTAATTTAAGTATAGATCAAGACTTTTATTTTGGCAAGTTACGAGGACAAATCCACCTCCACATTCTTCAAATGCCTGATTTTTACTTTTTGATGGGCTTGGTTGTATTCAACAATAATGCAATCCAGCTGGATATTTTCGGCGGGCAATCTGTTTTCCGCGAGGTAGGCTTCAATGACACTGCTTAATTTAGCTAGCTTGTAGCTGTCAATAGATTCTTCGGGAAAGCCGAAAGTATGGCTGGTCCGCGTTTTTACCTCTATAAAAATGGTTTTATTCTTCTTTTTAGCAACCAGGTCAATTTCGCCCACTCTTTTGCGGTAATTTCTGAAAATAATACCATAACCCTTGGCTTTCAGGTATTTTTCTGCGATGGCCTCTCCCCAAGCGCCTAATTTTTTTTGATATGTTGGCATAATAAAAACCCCCTTGATTATCGGGGAAGGTAAATTTATTATAACCTATTAATTAGATTTTTTCGAAAATCAAGCCGTAATGATATTCACTGGCCTGAAATGCCTTGACAAACTTAAAACCATTTTCGTGCGCCACTTCTTTGATCTGGTCAGCTGGCACAAATTTTTCACGGGTCGGGCCAAAGCTTAAGTCTGATTTTTCCCAGTCAACCACGACGGCCTTACCTTTCTTCTTGAGCATGCGATGCGCTTCGCGGAAGATTTCCCGGTGCTTTTTTGAATGAGAAAGTAATTGAACCATTAAGGCTATATCCAGCGTATTGCTTTTAATTGTTCTGGCGCCGCCGTAAATTTCCGCATTAGACCAGACTGGAACCACATTATCCAGACCATCGAGCTTGGCGCGGCTTTCTAAACCAGACAGAGCTGACTTTAATATGTCAACGCCGTAAGATACACCTTTATCACCGACCATCTTAGCGGCTTGCAAAACAAAATAGCCGGCGCCGCCGCAGCCCAGGTCAGCGACCTTGTCACCAAAATTAATACTGACAGTATTAAGTATTTTGGCCGGGTTTAAGAACATACTGCCTGAGGGGATTTTGTTTATCATATTTTTAGCTTAATCAATGTTATTATAGCATATTAAAAAACTATTTCAACTTTTTCTTAACAGCGTTTTTCACTGGTAAAAAACTCCGGCGGTGAATGGCTGACTGCCCGTATTTTTTTAATGCTTTTAGATGCAATGCCGTGCCATAGCCTTTGTGAATATGAAAACAGTAAGCCGGGTAAAGTTTGCTTTGCCAAGTCATGATTTGGTCCCGCGTGACCTTGGCAATAATTGAAGCTGCGGCAATAGATGTGATTTTCTCATCACCTTTTATAATAGATTGCGAGGGAACTGTGTCAAATTTAACTTTTAATGCGTCAATCAAGACGTAGTCAGCCGATGGTTTTAATTTTTGGATGGCACGCAGTATTGCCCTTCCGTTTGCCTGACCGATGCCAATCCTGTCAATTTCCCGATGGCTAACTAAATGTACTGACCATGCCAAAGACGACTTGATGATTTTTACATAAAGCATTTCCCTTTGCCCGGGTGTAAGCTTTTTAGAATCATTGATTCCTTTTATTTTATGCTTGGCTGGCAGAATCACAGCAGCGGCTACTAATGGCCCTGCCCAAGCTCCCCGTCCCGCTTCATCAACGCCGGCGACAAATTTAAAACCAGCCCCGACTAGTTTGTTTTCTTCTTTTTGGTTTGGTTTTTTCATTCTTCTTTGAGTATAGCTCAAAAAGTTTTTCAAATCAAAAAAGGGGCGGGTAGACCGCCCCCTTAAAATAAATTACTTAAAAGGCGTCTCCCGCCCCGCGATTATTCTCACACCTGGCGTCCGCCCATATCTGGATCCATTTTTATAGACATGGGTCCACATAAGGGCAGGCACCAAGATTTTAAAGAGAATAACCGTAGAGCTTTCTTAGCTGACTTTCAAAAAGCGGAGTTTTCTCTACCACCTTAGCGGTAATATCTCTAGGATGTTTTATCATTCTAAGGATATACCTTTTTATTTTGTTTTATTTTCATTTCAGGAGGTCAGCTCTCCAATTGAGCAGTAGAGAAAGAATTCTCCAAATAAAATAAGAGATTTGAAGAAATCTCTCTTTACTACCCATATTTTGCCTTTCTTGTATTTTTGTTTTTAAAGTTCTTTTATTTTTTTTACATTCATAGTATAGCATAGCCAATATATCTTGTCAATAGGATGAATTTGGCTAATATTAAAGGAATGTCTAAATAGTTTAATGATATGTTTTGGGGGAAATTCGAATTATCCACAGGTTATAGACAATAATTTTCCACAGAGCCTTATTTAGTCTTTCAGCCTTTTCTTTACGAATTCATAGACTTTATTAAATTCTTGTTTCTGGTTTAACCTCGTAGTATCCAGATACAAATCATAATGCTTTCTGGCGAAGATATTCTTTCTGTAATATTTTTTATAGCGAAAGCGATCACTTTTTATTCTTTCCTTGATACTTTTTAAGACATCCCGGCGACTTTTTAAATTTTTATCCTCGTTTCTTTTTTTCGGTGATTTTTGTAAGGCGCCCCAGATTCTTTTTGCTCCTTCATCGGTTGAGCAGTCTAAAAAAATTTTCAATGAGTGCGGGATAATAAAAAAAGAGGTGCGGCCCTCAATGACAAAATTATCTTTTGTCTTGCCAAGCCTCTTTTGATAGTCATCAACTATTTTATCTGTAAAAAAATTTTTCTCGCCAAGCTTGTTAAATTCGGCTAGGGTCATGCCTTTTTGCCTGGCTATTTTCCTCCGCATGCCGCCTATGTAATAGCGTTTGTACCCTAACTTTTTTGCTAATTTTTTAGCCACAGTGCTTTTGCCTGAGCCAGGCATGCCGTTGATAGTGATAATCATATTTTATGGAAATCTTCGATGATTGTTCCTGTGTTTTGATTTATATTGACTTTTTACAGCTTCTGGTCTAGCGACAGCCTGACTGTTTAATGCACGATGAGACAATTCAATTCTGCCTCTTTCTTTATCAATACCCATTACCTTCACTTTAATTTTATCCCCAACCTTCGCCACCCCAGAAACATTCATTATTCTTTGGTTGGAAAACTGCGAAATGTGTACCATGCCGTCCTGGCCTGGTAAAATCTCCACGATGGCGCCAATTTCATTGCCTGAATTTCTGTCTGCGACAATTTTAGTTACCACTCCCTCATAAATTTCTCCGATTGTCACTTCATGAGTCAAATTTTTGATCCAGGTAATTGCTCTCTCAGCCATATCCGCTTGATGAGAAGTGATCATAATAGTGCCATCGTCTTCAATATCAATTTTAATCACATCGGGGCCGCCAGACTGCTCAATAATTTTATTGATCGTTTCTCCGCCGCGGCCGATCACATCTCTGATTTTTTCCTTGTCAATCTTGATTGTGTAGATTCTCGGTGCATAAGGCGATAACTCCGGTCTCGGCTTATCAATTACCTGATTCATTTTTTCCAGGATCTGCATTCTGGCTTTCTTGCCAGCTGAAAGTCCTTCTTTGACAACTTCAATATCGAGGCCGATAAGTTTTGTATCCATCTGAATTGCGTTGATGCCATTCTTGGTGCCCGTGATTTTGAAATCCATGTCGCCATCGTGGTCTTCCACGCCCTGGATGTCAGTTAAGATTTTGTATTTTTTTGGATTACTTAAATCAGAAATCAAGCCAATGGCAATACCAGCCACATGGTTTGTAATCGGGATGCCGGCGTCCATCAAAGCGAGCGAGGAAGCGCAGGCTGAGGCTTGTGAGGTTGAACCATTTGAAGACAAAACTTCTGAAACAACGCGAACAGTGTATGGAAATTTTTCTTTGTCAGGCAGAACTGGCTTAAATGCTTTTTCTACCAAAGCGCCGTGGCCAATTTCCCGTCGTCCGGGTGATCTGATAGGTGAAACCTCGCCAGTTGAAAAGCCAGGGAAATTATAGTGGTGCATAAATCTTTTCTTGCCAGTTTCTTCCATGGTGTCCAGAAACTGTTCTTCGCCCGGCGAGCCTAAAGTAATGACTGATAAAACTTGGGTTTCTCCGCGGTTAAAAAGGCCCGAGCCATGTGTGCGTGGTAAAATGCCGGCTTCGCAGGATATCGGTCTGACTTCGTCTATTTTTCTGCCATCAACTCTTTTTTCGTCTTCCAAAACTATCCGGCGTGCCTCCTCTTCATACAATAAATCGACAATTTCAAGGCCTTCTTCCCTATGGTCTTTTGATACGTCATTGTCTTTTTTCAGCGCTTCCTCAAGTTCATCCTTTAGTCTGGTAATAGCTTCTTGCTGCTCATGCTTTGTTTTAGACTTGAAAATTGATTTTATCTTATCCTGGCAATAATCCTTAACTTTCTTCTCTAATTTTACCTGTTTTTTCTTTTCATCTTCTGTCATTTCGCCGAATTCAATAATTTCTTTTTTTGCACCTATTTTTTCTTGGATTTCTTTGATAAGTTTCAAAATATTCTTCAGATGTTTTTGGCCGAAATTAACTGCCTCAAGAAAAGTATCCTCGGAAACTTCGCTCGCACCGGCTTCGAGCATTAATATTTTGTTATCTATGCCGGCGACAACTAAATCAAGCGTACTTTTCCCCCTTGCTTCATAAGTGGGATTCAGAACCCACTCGCCGTTTATTTGGCCGACTCTGACGCCGGCGATTGGCCCTTGCCACGGAATATTTGAGATAGTCAGGGCGCAGGAAGCGGCGATAAGAGAAATAACATCAGGATCATTTTCCTGGTCAACTGACAGTACTGTTAAGACTACTTGTACGTCATGCCTCAGTTTCTCGTCAAAAAGAGGTCTGATCACCCTATCAACCATTCTTGAACAGAGAATGGCGTCGTCTGATGGCCTGCCCTCTCTTTTAATGAAACGCGAACCCTTTATTTTGCCAGCGGCGTAAAGTCGCTCCTCATAATCAACCAGCAAGGGAAAATAACCAAGTCCTTCTCTTATATTTTTGCTCATCACGGCTGTAGCCAAAACAACCGTATCGCCGTATTGGGCTGTACAGGCGCCAGAGGCCTGGCCGGCAAAATGTCCTGTTTCAAGAATTAATTTCTTGCCAGCCACCTCTATTTCGAATTTATTGATTGTCATAAAACAATTCCTTCTTGAGCAACTGACAGACAAGCTCTAGACTACAAAGAGTTAGTAATTATCTTTTATAGTCTATCTGTTCGCCAGCCAGCTGCCCTTAATAATTTAAAATTTAAAATGATTTTTTTTAATTAAATTTTTAATAAACAATTCTTTTTCTGGTTAAGAGGTATTTTCTTTTATCACTGCTAAAATCAAAAAACTCATCGGCTTGCTCTTTTAAGCGCGAAGAAGCAGATTCGCCAAAAGCCATCACTTCAACATATTGACCGTGATTTTTTAAATATTCAATTAAAGGAACAAAGTCGCCGTCACCGGTGACCAGGATAACTACATCAAGTTTATTGGATAGCTTGATAATATCCATGACAATACCGATGTCCCAGTCACCTTTTTTCAGGCCGCCGAAAAATACCTGCAGATCCTTCATTTTAACCTCAAACCCCTGCTTATCCAGAGCTTCAAAGAATTTTTGTTCTTCAGGATTTTGGGCTTTTATAACGTAGGCTACTGCCCTGATAAGTTTTCTGTCTGAAACAGCCCGCTCCAGTATTTTTGCAAAATTAACCTTTGCCTTATATAAATTTTTAGCAGAATAATATAAGTTTTGAACATCAACGAATACTCCGACTCTTTGTTCCTTGTGCTTAATCATGGTTTATAATGTTATACTACCACTAATCTATAGTCACGAATCAACACGAATTTACTGTTTGGCAAATGTAAGCGATTATGTTGATTAGTGTAGATTAGTGAACATAGATTAGTGGAGGCGTTACTTCTTTAACTTTAATTTCCTAACCAATTCCTCGTAACTTTTCTGGTTTTCTTTTTCCAGATATTTTAAAAGTTTGTGTCTTAAACCTATTTTTTTCAATAAACCTCTTCTCGAAGAAAAATCTTTCTTATGAGTTTTGAGATGGGAGGCTAGCTGATTGATCTCCTCTGTTAAAATGGCAATTTGTACCTCTGATGATCCGGTGTCAGTGGTGTGAGTTTTAAATTTTTTTATAATTTTATCCTTTTGTTCCTTTGTCAGCATATTTGTTGTTAAATTTAAAAATAGAAAAACAATAACCCGTAACTCTTAATGTTTAACTATTACGATAAGGTTAGAAGCATGATCAAGAAATGCGGGTTAAGTTAATAATATTATAATTTTTGTCTTTTGTCAACCCCTCGGCTCCCCGAATGCAAACACCTTTCGGCCACGATATCATTGTTTGTACCGCTCGGGGTTGACACTGCCTTTGGCTCTGAGGCCTGAGCCTCATCGCTCAGGCTCGAAGAGAGAGACCCCGAGTTTATCGAGGGGTCGCCGAAGTGTCAATGACTTTGAATTACGCCGTATAAATAGGTTTCTCTTTAAATATACCTTTGTGTTCTCTGGGCTCAAAACCCTCTTTTCTTAAATAAATATCCAATCTAATAATACCTCTGGCTCTCTCAACTGTGATTGGTACACTTTGATAGGTTTGATAGCCCTGTTTGGTAATAACCAAATAATACTTGCCTGTATTAACCAAGGCTGTAAATTGACCATCTCTGTTAGTTACTTTTGTAAAGGTGAGCGTGCCGCCTTTAAGATTATAAATTCTGATAAGGGCCATCTCAATTGGTTTTTCTGTTTCAGCATCCAAAACCTGGCCCCAAGAGCGTCTGACTTTTCTGGACAATATCAGCCTAAAAGTTAAAAGTACAGCGTAAACTAACAATATGATATAATTTGATAATTTTGGCGTAACCACTAGACTAACCCAACTTAAGAATGTGCCAGCAATTAGAAGGGGTTTGTTTAAACTTTCAATAATCATGCTGATTAAATTCAAAGTTTTAATCCTTAGTAATTGCGCTCTGGTTAATTGTTTTCTTTCGGGATCTAATGGTATATTTATGTTTATGGCAGCCTCCATTTTTTCCTTAACAGTCAGAATTGCGTCACGATAAATATTTTGAAAACCCTTTATCACATTAGCAGTAATTAAAGAAGACGGGAAAACAAACCCCGGCTTTGTTACATGTATATAATACTCGCCGGGCTCCACTAAAAAACCAAAACGGCCAAATGCATCAGTGATCTGGGTTTCTTTTAATTTATCGAATTCGCGGGCAAAGAGCCTGACAATCGCGCTCTTAATCGGCTGGCCAGTGGTGCTGTCAAAAACCACACCCCACGGCTCTTTTCTTTTTTTCAGAGTAAGTGGAACAGTCATCCAAAAATAGCCAAAACGGATTAACAATAAGACAATATTGGATATTTGTACAGTTGTCGAGGTGGCGATAACTGAAATAGCGGATATGAAGGCGACAGTGCCCATCGCTGGGCCAACCACACGATTAAGTGTGTTAGCTATTGTCTCATTATCCCTGATATTGCCGATTGTATCACCAATCGTGCCTACGATTTCCCTTATAACCACAACGGGGAGGGCATTTTTCACTTGTTCTGGAATAGCGTTGTTAATCGCGTTTAGAATGTTGTCTAGAGTTTTGCCAATAGCATCGGGTATAGCCTCCGGATTTGCTTTTTCTTCACCCCAAGGTGTTTTGTCATCTTTATTTGGTATGCCATCGCCGTCATAGTCATCCTCCGGATCAGTGTAATCGCCATCGCCATTGGCGTCAGTAGGTTCGCCTTCAGAGCCGGGTTCTGTAACTATTTTATCGCCCCAGGGCGTTTTGTCATCTTTATTTGGTATGCCATCGCCGTCATAGTCATCTTTAGGGTCAAGATAGTCGCCATCATTATTAGCATCAGTCGGGTCGCCTTCAGAGCCCGGTGGCGGAAAATCCGGACCGACAGGCGTATCATCATCTTTGTTCGGTGTGCCGTCACAATCGCAGTCATCCTCAGGATCGCCATCGTTCCCATTTCCATTGGTATCAGGTTCACAATCTTCATCAGGACAGATCAAGATAGAGGGCTCATCAGGATCATCACCATAGTAAGGCCCATCGGGTTCATCGTGAGCAGCCGCTTGCTCTTCCAAAGAAGCGGGAAATCCAATTTGAATTTGGTAATTGGAACTTAAAAAAACATCGGCGCCCAGCTCGCCCAGGGTAGAAATAGTTTGGTAATTGCTTGAGTCGCCTGAAATTGCACTTGAACTCAGAGTCGGAGAGGTAATTTCATAACTGGAGCTGGTTAGAGATTTTATAATTATCGGCAGGGTCAGGATGATAATAATAACCAGGCTGATAATTAATATCAGGCTGGTTTTATTGTATCTATGGGTAAATTTTTTCAATAGCTTGGGTCTTTTCATCAACTACATTCTAGCTTTTTTCGCTTAGATTGGCAATCTTTGACCCCGCACCACGCCTCACTTCGCTTGTCAGGTGCGGGGCCACGTATTACGTGGCGGGGCGAGACGTGAAGTAATTTATGATTTTTCTAAACTTTTTCCTCTTCTTTGTTAAATATGTTTTGTTATTGATTTTTGACTAAAATCATTTAGTGTCGTAAAATTAATACAGCCTGCAGCCATATAGCCCTAAAGCCTTAAAGCCCTAACTTTACAGCTCTACGGCTCTACGGCTCTACGGCTTTATGGCTTTACTAAAATTGTATGAGTCAAAATATCAATCAATTAATCACTGACTTCCTGGAATACCTGGAAATTGAAAAAAACAAGTCACCGTTAACCATCAAGAATTACGATTTTTATTTAAGGCGATTTTTTGGCTTGTGTAATATCAAAGATCCTAAAGAGGTTACTTTAGAAAAAATCAGAGAGTTCAGACTTTACCTGAACAGATTGCGTAATCCAAAAGGCGAATACATGAAAAAAAGTACACAGAATTATCACCTGATTGCTCTAAGAGCTTTTCTGAAGTATTTAGCCAAAAAAGATATCAAGACCTTAGCCCCAGAAAAAATAGAGCTGGCTAAAACTCCGGAAAGACAGGTGAGCTTTCTAGAAGCCAATGATTTGGAAAAGCTGCTTGACGCGCCTTTACAAATTAAAGAGCCGAGTATTATTGAAAAAAGAGATAAGGCGATTTTGGAATTACTTTTCAGCACAGGTTTGCGCGTCTCTGAATTAGCTAATCTAAAAAGAGATCAGATAAATTTAGAAAAGGATGAATTTACTGTGCGCGGTAAAGGCAGCAAATTACGCGTTGTTTTTCTCTCCAACCAGGCCAAATACTGGCTTAAAAAATACCTGGATGAGCGCCACGATAATTTACCCGCTCTTTTCATCAGACATGACAAAGCTAGAAAAAAGCAGTTTGACCAGCAGCCCAAAGAGTATCGACTCACTTCTAGGTCTATACAGCGTACTGTTGAAAAATATAGTCATATCACTGGTCTAACCAAAAAAGTGACCCCGCACACCTTACGTCATTCCTACGCGACAGATTTACTTATTAACGGCGCTGACATCCGTTCAGTACAATCAATGCTCGGCCACGCTTCCATTACCACCACCCAAATTTATACCCATATTACTGATCAACAATTAAGGGAAGTCTATAAGGCTTTTCATGCCAGAAGAAGAAAGTAATGTAATAATTTATTTATGCTAATTCTATGAGTAAAAACAAAAAAGTAAATAATACAAACTTTACACTAGGAATTTGCATACCTGTTTGGAATCGAGGCGATTTATTTAAAATTTGTTTTAATTCTCTCGTCAAAAACCTAAATGGTATAGAGGCCACTATTTGGATATTTGATAATGGTAGTGATATAAAAACACATAAGATTATTGAACATGTTAATAGCAAAAGATATAAAGTTAATAAAGTTTTTTTCCAAAAAAATATGGGTGTACCATATGTGGCCAATCTTTTTTCTAAAGTAATACAAGAAGATTGCGACTATGTAAATTATAAATCACCACAATATGTGATGCTGATGGATTCCGATGCATATTTCAAAAAACCAATAAAAGATTTACTGAAAATTTATAGTAACTATTATCAAGTAGGATTATTAAGCGGTCATGATTCCATAGAACACCCAGCTATTAAAACAAAATTAGTTAAATTAAATGGTAAAAATATCACACTTAAACAAAAAGAAAATGAGCGGATGATCACCATGCTTATAAAAAGGGAAGAATTTTTAAGATGTTATCCATTCCCTCACTACCGCAATAGAGATGTGGACTGGGAAATAACACAGTGGAATCCAAATTCTATGATGAAACGTCATAGGAAAATTTTTGTGGCTAGTGGTTATGTATTGCACTTAGGTATAGATACTAGTACTTGGAATAAATCAAAACAAATTTTAGCTTCTGATGAAGAAGTTGGGGAAGTAGAAAAAATATTAAAGAAATATCAGAAAAAATAATTATTATCTAAACTATGCCAGAAACATTAGCACCAACAGACAAAATTAAAGAGGCTGACCAGTCCCAATTTCCGGAGGAAAGGGAAAGAGCTAAACAAAACGTTAAGTTAGAAAAATAAACGCCTATAACAAAGCTTATCCACCGCCCTTGTCCCCATAGTTTCCGCCTCCATTCCGCTGACGCGGAATTACGGCGGGGCAGGCAACGGATAGAACCTTCAAAAATCTTACTCATCTTGTGCGCCTATAGTTCAACGGATAGAACGAGGGCCTTCTAAGCCCTAGATGGGAGTTCGATTCTTCCTGGGCGCACCAGATGAGCCGGATTGAGCAATAACTATAGAGGTTCGCTTGCCCCGCGAAGTGAGTAACGCGAACGAAGCGGGGATTCCTCTCGAGGGTACCAGACGAGTCTGGCGACATGGAAAGCCGTAGATTCTCGAAGCGAAATCCCCCGCGGCCGCGGGGGATGAATCGGAGATCCCGCACCTGGAGCGTTAGCGTAATGGTGCGGGACTACTGGGGATACCAAACAATAATTCCTTAAATAATATGACCTTAAGCGGCCTAAAAAAATTAGTACAAGAAATTGTACAACAATCCTGCCAGTTGAAAGATGCCCACACCACTGAAAAAGATGCACGGGTTAATTACGTTGCTATTTTTGCACAGAGTCAGGGAGAATATGAAGACTTACTCGCTGCGGCGAAACAACTGGGTTTGGTTATTGAACAAACACCGACAGGTCCGCTTTTCGAAATTAAACCTTTAGAAACTGTTGCCGGCGGCCTCCAACTTCTGAAAATCAGAATGCCTGATAAGACTCGGCCTGAGCGAGGTGACGCTGATTTTACAGTTTCAAACTATAACACTTTCAAAAAGAAATATTTGGGCAAGCCCGGCTTCAAACTAATTAAGCGGAAGAAGTTTGAAATGATTGAACTCATGGATCCAAAGTTTGAAGTGAGAGCCTATTTTTCCAATCCACCGCTGGATCAGCAGTTTGGACTGAATAAATAAAAAATTATGGTTTGGAAAATTATTTATGTTGTCTACCCTCCCGTCTTGAGAATTTTAGAAAAGCTTCATTTTCACTATGTCAGACAAGATTTTTATTGGGGAAGACTGAATCCGAAGTATACGCAGGAAGGCTTTAAAAATTTTCTTCTCAAAAAGAGTTTTTATCCTGCTATCCTGGCATGGAAAGATCCTGGCGAGATTCTGAACTTGAGATTGATTGACAATAAAGTATTTCAGCATCATATTAGGTTATTTGACGACGGAGAAATTAGAGGTCATTATGAATACTCTTCCGAAGGAAATCCCTTCTTTCATATTTTCGGTGTTGGTTGTCGGGATGACCGAGAATTTTTTCGATCATTATTGGGTGATTATCTAATTTCTGATTGATTAAAAAATTTTTTAAATTATTCTTCAAAGAACTTAAAGAATTTGCCGCCAAACCTGCCTGCCGGCAGGCAGGGCGGGGAAGTCTTCGAATGGTACGAAGATGGCCGGCTAAAGCGCTGGTTGTGCGGCCTTAGCCCCAAGGGAGAACCGATTTGTCCTATGGATATGCAAAAAGATGCAATTATCTATTTGAACAATGAAGGGAAATACGAAGGGACAAACCCGGGGCAGGAAACGCTTGACGTTTCGGCGGCATGCCCCAACTTTTCCTTCGACCCGAGCTCAGGACGAGGGTAGAGTTGGGGAAGGATAGCCGGTTCAGCGAAGCTGAACTGGGACTAGTAATAAAATTTAAGCATGCCGCTCAACGTCAAGCCTGAGTAACCCCAGTGTTATTAAAATTTGTCAGTCATGCCCCAGCTTTTAGAGCTGGGGTTACCGAAGGCTTGACGAGATGGGGCTATGGCGAAGCGACATGCAAAATATTAATAGGGAGGAATGATAATTTAAATTAAGTAAATTAAATGACAATCTTAGGCATTATTATTTTAATCATTGGTATAATACTGATTATCATTGCCAAAAGTCAGAAAAAAATACGAGAAGCAGTTTCAGCTGGCGTAAAGGTTTCTATCAAAGATATTAAACCAGGCATACCGATAGAAATTTTTGGCACAGTTGAATCAGCCGAGCCGCTGAAAACACCGTTTGGCAAGAGACCTTGCATTTATTATGAATATGAGCTAGAAAGAGGGGAAGAGTCAACAGAGAATCCCAGTCAGTATGTTTGGCGCCGGATTGCTCAAGATTCAGCTTCAATTCCCTTTTACGCCAAAGATGATACAGGACGCGTAATGATTTATCCTGAAGGAGCGGGCATAGAAGCGCCTAAGGTGAGCGAAAAATTTGTTGGGCCGGAATCATTGGCTGATAATCCAGTTACTGGGGGTTTGATAAGTATTATTCAAAACGCGCCAAGCCGTGTCAGAGAAAAGGCTTTATTAGTCAACTCACCAGTCTATGTTTTAGGCGAGGCGATGCCCTTGGAAAAGGAAATGGTCATCCAAAAAGGCCGTTCGCCTTTTCTCATTAGTTATAAAACAGAGCAGGAGGTTCAGAAGGAATTAGAAAAAAATATCACTGTTTTAGCGACGCTCGGTATTTTGGGGCTGATTGCGGGTATTGTTTTAATTGTTGTTGGATTATTATAAATAATAAATATATGAGTATATCAACGCCAGAAGTTTTACCGAAATTTCAAACAGAGGATATAAGTCAGACAGAGATTGATGAATATTTTGATTTTGATCTGCCAATTTCCGAAGATGAGGTGCCTGAGTTAGAATTAAAAGAAAATAATTTTTTCCAGGCTGATTTATTGAGAAAAGCTAGAGAGAACGATAAAAATTTAGATTCTGTTAAATTTATAAAAGAAATTTCTCCTATTTTTGGAGAATTAAAAAAATCAGCAAAAGTTCGCTATTTGATTGTAAATAATCGAGAAGAAGCGCTGGAAAAAATTTGGAAATTACTTGAAGAAAAGGTAAACTTAAGTTGAAATAAATAAGCTATGGTGGCTATAGCACTCCGCACTATGTCACTTCGTTCCAAGTGCGGGGCAGGTAGTGGTTAGTAAAACAGAAAGCTAACTTTAGGGCGCACAAGGGTGACCATAGCTCAATGGTAGAGCACTGGTCTGTGGCACCAGTGATGAGGGTTCAATTCCCTCTGGTCACCCTTGTGCGCCTTTATAACACAAGACTCGCTTTGGCGTGCCGGGTTGGCACCAACCAGCCCCGTACCTGACGAACGAAGTGAGTCATGGTACGGGGTGACGAGGGTTCTCCGCCCACTTAAACTAAATCAAATGAAAGGCGGATCCGCCTTTGGCGGAAATTCCCTCTGGCCACCCCAGAAAAAGTTTCATCATATTTATATGGTGAAACTTTTTTTATAAGAAAAAACATCTCCAAATAAAGGAGGTGTTTTTGATTAGATCAAAGAACCTTCCATAGGCGACATAATTTTAGAATTGAATAGATTGCTATAAAATAAAAAAAGAAAAAAGCGCAAGCTATAGAGCCTGCGCTTTTCAAAGAACATTTGAAGTGATCCACTAATTCTTAACCTTCAGCATTAGTACTGGCGGCTGATCTAGTTTGATGTACTGGTCGGATAACAAGTAAATGCCATTCCACTCCACATAAATATCCTTGTCTGTGAAGAAAAAGATGGCGTCACCGTTTGTACCGTAGCTGCCATCAAGGTCGGGACTGGGGACTACATGGATGTTTTCACGTCGGTCACCCGTAGTATGTACGCCAAACCCATCATCTACAAGTTGTTCCATGCACGTCAGCATAGAGTTAACCGATGAGACTTTACCTTTGACCGTAAAGAATCCGATGATTTTTCCAAAGTCAATTATATAAATGTAACTAATCTTGTTGGCTACGTTGAACCGTTCCAGACGTTTTACGAGCTGCCGACGTTCCTGTGAATCGATTAGTTTTGGCGGTGGAACTGCTTCATATAGCCGCTTAAAATTCTCAGCAGTTTGCATTTGATCAGTTGCCTGAATCGAACTCACCGCTTTTGCCGATTCTTCGTACTCTTTATTACCACTGCATCCCACCAGTAAAATAAGAGCTATAGCACACAGTGCGCTGAATATCAGGAGAGTATATTTAGTTTTCATCTCACTCACCCTCCTTTCCAGCTTCGAGCACGAGTACTGGCGGCTGGTCCAGTTTGATATATTGGTCACAGAGTAAGTACTTGCCATTCCACTCGATATACACATCCTTGTCCGTAAAGAAAAAGATGGCATCACCATTTGATCCGTAACTGCCATCGAGATCAGGACTATCAACAACGTGTACACCAGTACGACCATATGAGGTACCGTAACCATCGTAGACCAGCTGGTTGGTACACGTAAGCATTGAGTTCACCGATGAGACTTTGCCCTTGACCGTGAAAAAAGCCATTATCTGACCACGATCGATCAAATAGATATAACTGATTTTGGTGGCCACATTGAATCGCTCCAGACGCTTTACGAGCTGACGCCGCTCTTGAGAATCCATCATTTTTGGCGGTGGAACTGCATCATACAGCCGTTTAAAGTTTTCGGCGGTCTGTTGCTGATCTTTGGCCTGAATATCACTAACAGCCTTAGCTGCTTGCTCAAAGGTGTTATCGGCATAAATGGCTGTACAGACCGTGAGCACAAAGAAAAACGTGCTCAGTAATATAATTATTTTCTTGTTCACCTTCATCGTTCTTTTCCTCCTTTCTCTCTAAGTTTAACCGTCTTCACTTACGTAATCCTCGATACGCAGTGTATCGGGGAGGTTATCATCAAGCAGGAACTTCTTGTTGATTTTGCCGGCCTCAGCGTTGTAGTGGTTGACTTGATCATACAAGATATTCTTTACCGACAACACTGCGTCGCTTAGACGTCCGTACTCTTGTTGTTGATTGTAAGTCCAGTTGTCCGGATTCGGATGGCCGACCATAAAACGGTTGAGCGCATCCTGATGATTTTGGAGTTTGCCGGCGGTCGCCTGAACATCCGCATACATATTAAAGTAAGTTTCGTACACGTAGATCATACGCGAGCCGTCGAACGTTTCCTCAGCGACTTCTTGCGCGACCTTGACTGGAAAGAAGATAAGCTTTCCAGCGTAGCTAAACGCCACAATGACGATCACGATGAGAAAAATGTGCCAGATAATTTTACCAGCACGAACGCTTTGGGTCGCCTCGTCGTAGTAACTCTGCCACCTCATTCGGTATCACCTCCTTTGTTTGTTGGCTTAACACCAACTTTGGTTAACAGTTTATCGATTTTCTCTTGTTTCGGATCATTAGCTCCACCTTCAGCGAGACTAATCATCTCAGGGAGTTTAACACCGCGAAACTGATTGCCTGTGATGCGAACATATTTAGGTGTCGTAGTAACGGCCTGGTTGTAATTCTTGGTACGTTCATACCAAGTAACTTCAAGAAGCGATACTGCTTCATTGAACTGACCATTCCGAATGAGCATCTCGTTTGACCACTCATCGGTAAACTCTGGAATGGTGTCCCGAAACTGGTCGTACGCGTTGAGTGTCTTCACAAGCTGAGATTCAGCCAAGCAGACCGACTCATACTGTTTATGCAGTTCGGCATACGGCCCACTCACCTTGATGGCATATAGAATGCCCGCGGTAGCAACTATTACAACTACTACCAATGTTGGAATCCAAACGATTTTGCGAATCTTCATTTAGATTCACCTCCTTTATTTTATTTATGTTTAATTTGTCAATGTTCAATATGAATAAACTATTTTACACAAAAGGAAACAATTTTCATAATACCTTTATTAAATTGAAAAATCAATCTTCACTTGCGTCTTTCTGAAAACATCTCCAAATATATACATTTGTATATACATTTGTTTGACTAGTAATGTTATCATATATTTTCTTCTTTGTCAAGACCAATTGTCCACATTGGTATTTACTAAGTTTCTAGTTACATTTTACTACACCAAAGCTTTTAATCGCCTCAAACTGAGCCAACAGCCTATCCATATACTGGTTATCCCCCAAAACCTTAAGTAAATTGGTGCAGTTAACCTTACCCGCCCGCCTTCGCCTGAGGCGAAGCCGATGGCGGGCACGGCGCTCGCCCGCCCAATTTTCTTAAATAAATTATCTTTAATT
>Ga0180007_10000451_pt1 | contig 70117 bp, 52 predicted proteins | sample MM_PC_MetaG_FD_121122 | JGI IMG/M metagenome (GOLD analysis project Ga0180007, IMG submission 121122) | Groundwater microbial communities from the Aspo Hard Rock Laboratory (HRL) deep subsurface site, Sweden - MM_PC_MetaG | ecosystem: Environmental > Aquatic > Deep subsurface > Groundwater... | reverse complement strand
CGGGAAACGGAACGTCACCGGCAGCGAGCCCAGCGGGTCGTTGTCGAGGAAGACGCTGGACTCGGGCACGTCCCCCTGGAGCGTGATCAGGATCGGGCCGGTCTTTGAGGACGAGGGCCAGAACAGGAACCAGGCGGCCACGAGCAGCAGCAGCAGGCCCCCGACGGGCACGCCGACGCGGATGACCGGGTGGGCGAACCAGGTGCCGCCCAGATCCACCCCACGGGGGGGCTCGGGCTTATCCGGTGGCAGATAGTGGGTCTCGTCGTCGAAGCCGTCGAACTCCAGCGGCGGCACCGGTGCGGTGACGTCCATGAGGCCGGGGTTGGCCGCCGGTGGCACGGCATAACGCGACGGGCCAGCCAAAGGATGCGCACCCGTGGGACGACGGGGACCCGAAGGAGGGCCAGGAGGGCCAGGCGGCGGCAGCGTCGCCCGGAAGCTCGGCGGTGGACCCTTTGGCGGGCCCGGCGCGGCGCCTCCGACGGAGGGATGGGCGCCCGTGGGACGACGGGGACCCGGTGGCGGGCCCGGTGGCGGTGCCGGCTCCGGGTCCGCCAACTTCCAGCCCTGCCTCGTCTCATCTTCACCTGGTTCGTCAGGGACAGCCACGGCGGGGACGTGTTTGTAACCCGCAACGGTCTCGGGCAGCTCCGGTGACCCGGCGACCGACGGCGGCGAGGACAGGGACTCGAACCAGTCCGAATCCGGTGCAGGAGCGGCCTGCGCAACGGGCACCGCGGGCGCCACAGGCACTGACACCGGTTGAACCGCCTGCGCAGGACGCAGGGGCGGCTGCGCAGGACGCAGGGGCGGATCCGCAGGCACCGGCGGCAGGGACTCAAACCAGTCCGTGGGCGGCGGCGCGGGAACGCCGCGGGCCGCAGGAGCGACCGGGGCCACGGCTGACGGCCTTGCGACCGGGAGACCGGCTCCCGACCGCGCGGCGACCTCCCGGGCGACGTCGGCCGCCGAGATGCCGGCCGACGCGGGAAGAGTGGGCGCCAGGGGAGCGACCGGTCCCGCATGAACCGCGGCTGCGGCGGGCTTCCCCTGAAGCGGGGCCTCGACCGGGGGCGCCTCGCCCAGCCCCATGTCCTCGACCGAGGGCATCTCCAGGGATCCGAGATTGAACGACCGGACCGCCACGGGCTTCTCGTTGCTGCTGACCACCGGCAGCGTCGAGTCGATGCGGGTGGCGCCGAAGTGGAACTCCATGAAGTCGACGAGCTCCGAGCGGCCGCCGTGCAGGCCCGGAACCACCGCCGGCAGTGCAGACAACTCGTTGAGCAGCTCGCGGGCTCCGGGCGGGCGACGGTGCGGCTCATATTCGCAGGCCTTCTGGATCACGGCGATCAACTCGGGCGGGAACGAGTGGGCGACCTGGGCCAGCGGCAGGTCGGCGCGATCCCGGATCTTCTGCAGGATCTCCACCTCGTGGTTACCCTCGTACCGGTGACGGCCGGAACATAGTTCATAAAATACTGTACCCAGCGCAAACAGGTCGCTGCGCGCGTCCACGCGGCCGCCGACGATCTGCTCCGGGGACAGGTAGGGGACCTTGCCCGTCAGGTTGCCCGAGCCGGTGACATCCAGGGCTCGCTTGGCCAGACCGAAATCGAGGATCTTCACGTCCCCGCTCATCGAACACATGATGTTCGTCGGCGAAAGATCACGGTGGATCAGGTGATAGGGCCGGCCCTTGGGGTCCTTGAGTTCGTGCATGTGGACCAGCGCCCGCAGGGCCTGTTCGAGGATGAAGTACACCATCGAGGGCGCCAGCGGTGTGCGTCCCTCATGGGCCACGTTGTACACGGCCTTGAGGTCCTGCCCCTGGATGTACTCAAGGACCATGTAGGGCTCGCGCTCCTCGGTGATGCCGGCGTCGACAACCTGCACGATGTTGGCGTGATACAGCGCGGCGAGCAGGCGGGCCTCCCGCTGGATGATCGACGCCAGTTTCTCGTTGCTGGCGAACTGCGGCAGCAGCTTCTTGATCACCACGTGCCGGTCGAGCAGCCCCTTGCCCTGATCCTCGCGGGCCAGGAAGATCTCGGAGATGCCTCCTATGGCGATGCGCTTGACGATGCCGTATTTGTCGAACTTCCGATACGTCATGACTCTCCGGTTCGAACCGAAGGGTGATACTACGCCTTTCGTCCGGTCCGAATCAACCCATAATTATGGTTCCTGCGCAGGTTGATGCCGCAAAGTGCCCTTGCCACTCCCCACAGGACCGCCCATCGGGATCCTCTTCTCGCGGGACGTGGCCGGTTGTGCTACAACCGGGGGCATGTGGCGCCCCGGACTTCCCCCGAACCTGCAGATGGTGTTCGACCGCCACGCGGATCTTTTTCCCGCGTGCGCCGCGTGCGTCTTCACCCCGGAGACGGTGCGCTTTGCGACCGCGGGCGCCGCCGCCGTGGTGTCCGCGACCTCACGCGAGGGTGCAGTCGTCCCAGTTGATGAACACACCTACTTCGATCTGGCCTCGCTGACCAAGGCGCTGGCGACGGCTCCTGCCGTGTTCGCCCTGGCTGCAGAAGGTCGCCTGGACCTGGACGACCCGCCGCGCCACATCCTGCCCCTGGCCAGGGAGCCGCTGCGGTCGCACCTGGCCGCCGTGCGCCTGGTCCAGTTGCTCAATCACAGCGCGGGCCTGCCCGCCTACGCGCCCTTCTTCGAGACCTGCACGTCCCCGGACCAGCTGCTGGCAGCCCTGGGCGCCCTGGTGCCGGCCGGTCCTGCCGGAGAAAATTCTCTATACAGTGATATTGGTTATATCATTCTCGGACATCACCTCAGCTCCATCCTCGGTGAACACTGGACCGACTGGGCGCAGGGCACGCTCTACGAGCCGCAGGGGCTCCGCTTCTCCTTCTGGGGGGTTCCTCACGGCGCGGTGCTCGCGTGCAACCAGGAGCCCGGTGGCACCTTTGGCGGGCAGGTGCACGACGAGAATGCCCGGATCCTTGGACCGGCCTGCGGTCAGGCCGGCCTCTTCGGCAGCCTCGCCCAGGTGACCGGTTGGCTGCAGATCCTCCGGGAGATCGGGAGCGGGCGGTCAAGCGGGCCGCTGCAGCCGGAATCCGTGCGGCGGATGTGGACGCCCCTTCGCCCCGACGACGCGTTCACGCTCGGCTTCGACCGACCTTCACGCACGGGCTTCACCACCGCAGGCGACAACGTCGAACGCGACACGACGGTCGGTCATCTGGGCTTCTCGGGCACCGCCTTCTGGCTGCATCCACCCACCGGCCGTGGTGGCGTGCTCCTGACCAACCGCGTGGCCCTGGGTCGTCACACCTTCATGCAGGAGCTGCGGACCTTCCGCGCCGAGTTCTTCACCGCGTTGTGGCGGAGTCCCGATCCAACACCCTGAAATCACCCTTTTCCTGTTTTCACCTGTCAGTCCGTCAGGGCGACGACGCGCCAGCGGCCAGGGATCTTGTCCTCTTCCTCGAGCACCAGGACCAGCCCGCCGATCTTGCGACGCGCCAGCACGACCAGCGCACGGTCGAGGTTGAGCGTCCCGAGGCGCGCCGGCGGACGACCGAACCGGGCCACGGCCTGCGGACCGGTCATCACGGTCACCCGCGAGAAGCGGATCGCCGCCGGGTGCGCGGCGAACGTGCGCTGCAGGAAGGCGGACCTGGCCTCCTCACCCTCGACGACCTTCCCGTCGAAGTTCACCTTCGCCGAGAGCAGCGCCGTGGTCCTGTCCAGGTCGCGGTTGGCCAGGTGATCCACGAAGTTGCGGGCGACCATTTCGCCGAGGGGATCCACCACGGCCTGAGTCCACAGCAGTTGAAATACCAAGAGTGTCCACATCGCCCACCATCCAAAAAAGTGAAGCGCTCGGGCGCGAGTTGGTGTAAGAATAGCACCCATGACGCCCGATGTCACCTTTGACCAACTGCTGCTGGATGCAACCGAACTCTACGTCGCCGGAAACATCGTCGGCGCGCGCACGCGCATCGACAAGGCCCTGGCGCGCCACCCCGGAGAACCGCGCGCTCTCTCCCTGCTGGCCAACATCCTGGTGGCCCAGCGGGACCACGCCTCGGCGACCGCGATCTTCAAGCAGCTGCTGATGCAGTTCCCGGGCGAGCCGGCGCTGCACTTCAAGCTCGGCTGCGAGTACTTCGCCCAGGGCGACATTCATCTGGGCTACGCCGAGGTGGAACAGGCGGTGCTCTCGGATCCCTCCAATCAGGAGGCCGTGTCCTTCTACCAGCAGGTCCGCCGGATGCTGGGACTGCCCATGATCGGAAACGTCGTGGATCTGTCGCCGGAACTCAACGAGCTGCTCTCGTCGGTACGCTCGGTGCTCGCCACCCATCCGGCCACCCAGACGCCGGTGCTCAACGAGGACCCCGAGCCCGAACATGCCGATGAAGGCATGATGATCGACGCGGACATGACCCCGATGCCCGGCAGCGAGTTCACGCCGAGTCCGGTCTCGCGCGTCACCCAGCGCGACAACCGCGCCACGGACCGGCTGTGCGTGCTCGACATCCACCCCGGGCCCCACCTGGTATTCACCCCCGAGTGTGTGAAGATCCCGGTCAACGGTTCCTGGTTCGTGCGTGAGAAGCTCGTGCTGTGCTGGCACATGGGGCTCTCCATCGTGCCCGCGCAGGAGCGCTTCCGCGGCCAGGCCGGCGATCGGAAGATCACCTCCGAGGTCACCGGCGACCTGGTCGAGTGCCAGGGACGCGGTGTGGTCTCGCTGGTCCCCACCGAGAAGTGCATGTTCATGGGATTCAACCTCGAGGACAGCCCCCTCTACATCATGGAGGAGCGCGTCGTGGCCTTCGCTGGAGAACTGAAGTGGGAGAACGGCTGGCTGCGCGGTGAGTCCCACAAGGTCCCCCTGATCTCCTTCCGCGGACGCGGCTCGGTCATCATCCAGTTGCCCGGACGACTGTACAGCGTGCCGCTGCCCGAGGAGGAATACCTCATCGCCTCCATCGAGCGGCTCGTCGGCTGGGACGGCTACGTGGTCGCCCAGTACAGTCACAGTTCGTTCATCCAGGTCGCCGGCAGCGGGAGCCTGCTGTTGCAGTCATGACGGCTGAAACCGCCCCCAAGAACGTCGCCGTCCGCGCCCTGTCCCAGGTTCCCCGGATCCTGAAACTGAAGTTCGTGCGAAGGCGCAAGGTCAGCGATTTCCGCATCCGGTCGCTCCGGGAGGAGGTCGGCAACCTGCCCAACCTCATCACGCTCTCGCGGCTGGTGCTGATCCCGATCATCCTCGTGTTCCTGGACCGCGGGACACCGCTGTCGCACTACATCGCATCGGTGCTGTTCATCTTTGCCGGCTTCTCCGACTTCCTCGACGGCTACCTCGCCCGCAGGACCGGGAAGATCACCCTGCTGGGCAAGTTCCTCGATCCGCTGGCCGACAAGATCACCACACTCTCGGTGATGGTGACGCTGGTGGCCATGCAACTGATCCCGACCTGGCTGCTGATCCTGATGCTGGTGCGCGAGTTCGCCGTCACCGGGCTGCGGGCCCTGGCCATGGGGGAGGGCGTCGTGATCGCGGCCTCCGAGAGCGGCAAGCAGAAGACCGCGTTCCAGTTCTTCGGCCTGACTTTTCTGCTCGTGCACTTTCCCTATCCGATGTGGGGCACCAGCTGGATGCTCGACTTCCACCGCATGGGCCTGTTCATCCTGTACCTTTCGCTGATCCTGTCGCTGTTCTCGGCGGTTGAATATTTCGCGCTGTTCGTCGAGGCGGTCGAACGCAAGAACCTTCAACGGGCGCGCACCCTTCAGGAAGCCGCCCGCGAGGCGGGCCTGCTCGGCGAGATGCAATCCAATCCATCCCTGCCGGTGGTCGAGGAAATCGAGATGCAGGTAGCCCTGGATCCGGTCCCGACGCCGGGTTCGGACAGGCCGGAGTAACCCATGTCATTCGAGGAAAACAAGGCCCTCCAGACCCGTCTGAGCCTGCTCGACCAGAGCATTGACAAGCTTCGGGTGGTGTTCGAGCAGTTCTTCCTCGGCCTCGAGCGATTCGAGCCCGTCCTGCTCCGTAAGAGCATCCAGATAGAGCTGCGCGCGCTCAAGGAGAACCCGCCCAAGAACACCGCGATGAAGTTTTTGCTGTCGCGCATGGAGACGAAGTTCCGCACCTACGAGCAGTACTGGAACCGCGTGCTCCGGGAGATCGAAGACGGCGTTTACGAGCGCCAGCTTCAACGCATGCGGCGGAAGCTCCGTGAGGAAGGCCTCCCCGATGGAGTGCTCGACAACGTCCGCACCCGCGGCGAACTCGAGGCAGCCATGGCCCGGATCGCCGAACTGCGCAGCCAGCAGGAGTCCCCGCAGTCGGCCTCCCAGGAGGCATCTGACCGGACCAACGACACACACCCGAAGTCTGCCGGCACCCCGACCTCTGCCGGCCCGGCAGGGTCCCATCCCCAGTCCCCTCCGCCCTCCTCTTCCGATCCCGCGCTTCGTCGTGCCTACGAGAACTTCGTCCGGGCGCGGCTCTCCACCGGCGAGAGCCTCGAGGGCATCACACCGGACCGCTTCTTCGCCACGATCTCCAGCCAGATCCCCAAGGTCAAACAGGCCCACGGCTGCTCCGAGGTCGAGATCCAGATCGTCGTCAAGGACAACAAGGCGACCCTTCGGTTTTTACCAAGATAACAGGCAGGAAACTCAGGTGCAGGCGCAGGAGGTCAACTCCTGCAGGCGCTCGACGAAGCGATGCAGGCCCACGCCATGGGAGGCCTTCACCAGCACCCAGTCACCGTGTGCCAGATGCGGCAGCAGCTCGTCGGCGGCGTCCTCGGGGGATCCGCATGCGGTGAAGTGATCCGGGCGACCGAAGCCCTCGGCAAACGCGGACGCATGTTCGCCGACATACAGCACTGAGGCCGGCGATAGTTTGGCGGCTTCGGCGCCGGCCTCGCGATGGAGCCTGGGCGAGGCGTCCCCCAGCTCGAGCATGTCGCCGAGCACCATGTGCAGCGGACCGGTGCGCACCTTGTCGATCCATCCGAACACCGCGGTCAGGGAGCCTGGGCTGGCGTTGTAGCAGTCGTCGAACACGGTGATGCCGAAGACACGCAGGATCCGCGAGCGGGACCCCGGCAACTGCGCCTCCTCGAGGCCGAGGATCGCGGGCTCGAGTGGCTGTCCCAGGGCGTACACCGCAGCCAGCGCTGCCAGCGCGTTTTCGGCCTGATGCGCCCCGGGCACGGGAATGCGGGCGTTGAACTCGCCGGCCGGACAGGATAGCCGGAGGTTCGAGTGCTCCATCCCGCAGTCCAGCGAAACCACGCGGAAATCCGCTTCAGGCGTCCGGCCGAAGGTCAGCACCCTCAGGCCCCGGTCGCGCCCCAACTGAATCAAGGTCGGCTCGGTGTCGGGTACAACCCAGACCTTCCGCACGTGCGCGACCATCTCCCCCTTGGCGCGCCGCACGCCGTCGAGGGAACCCACACCTTCCAGATGCGCCGGAAAGATCGAAGTCACGATGCCGACCTCGGGGGTCCCCACGGAGGCCAGCGCGTCGATCTCGCCGAAGGCGTTCATCCCCATCTCGAGCACGCCGAACTGCTCGTCGCCATCGAAGCGCGACAGCGTCAGCGGCAAGCCCAGATCATTGTTGGCGTTGCCCCTGGTGGCCGTGGTCTTGCCCAGAAAACCCAGCGCCGCGGCCGCAAACTCCTTGGTGGAGGTCTTGCCGCACGAGCCGGTGATGCCCACCATGCGGACACGCTCCAGGTCCTCCCGGATCATCCGTCCCGCCTCCCACAGGGCACTCCGGGTGCTCTCCACGAGCAGGCACGGACCGGGCAGCTCCTCCTCCGGGACCTGCTGCACCACGGCAGCACAGGCACCCTTCCCGAAGGCAGTCGCCACGAAGCGATGACCGTCGGTGCGCTCTCCGGGCAGCGCAAAGAACAGCGATCCGGGCGTGACCTCCCGGCTGTCGATCACCAGCCGGGTGAAGGTCGCCGGAAGGGAGTCCGGATGCAGGTCCGCATCCGTTTCAGGGAACGCCCGGTGGGGCATGATCCATTGCGCGCCCAGGCGCGCGGACAGATCCCAGAGCCTGCGTGACATGGTTTCATCTCCTAGGACCGTCGGTCCAGCGCGGCCACGGCATGTTCGTGATCGTCAAAGTGATGCTTGATCGTGCCGATGATCTGATAGTCCTCGTGACCCTTGCCCGCGATGAGCACCGTGTCACTGGGCCCGGCGGCCGCGATCGCCACGGCGATGGCCGTGGCCCGATCGGGTTCCACCAGGATGCCACTCACGGCTGTCGCCAGGTCGTCGGCCAGGATCCGCTCCGGCCCCATCCCTGAGAGGATCATCCCGATGATGGAGGCCGGATCCTCGGTGCGGGGATTGTCGGAGGTCACCACCGCCAGATCCGAAAAGCGCTCCACCGACCGGCCCATCAGGGGACGCTTGGTGCGGTCGCGATCACCCCCGCAGCCGAAGATCGTGATCAGCCGGCCGCGGGTCAGCGGCCGCAGCGCCGACTGCGCGCGGTCCAGCGCGTCGGGGGTGTGGGCATAGTCCACGAACACCGGCACGTCCCCGGCGGGCACACGGGCGAGCCGGCCCGGCTCCCCGTCATCTGCATCCGGAGCACGCACCTCCTGCCGAAAAACACGGGCGAGCCGGCCCGGGACCGTGACATCGGAAAGCGCGGCCGCCGCCGCAGGAAGCGGCAGGTCCAGCGCATGCACTAACGACAGCGCCGCGAGGAGGTTCTGCACGTTGTGTGCCCCGATCAGCGGGGAACTGACGGCAACGCTGCCGCCGGGTGTATGTGCGAGAAAGCGCAGACCGTCAATCGAGTGCACGAGGTTGGTCACATACACTTCCGTTCCGGGACCGGGATCGGCGTCGTACCCGAGCACGGCGAACTTCGGATGGATGATCTCCCGCAGGTGCGGGTTGCCGGTCCATGCGACGATCCTGGCACCCGGCGTCAGATGCTCAGAGAACAGCAGGCTCTTGGCGGCGGCGTACTCCTTCATCGTACCGTGGAAGTCCAGGTGGTCCTGCGTGAGGTTGGTCAGGACCGCCGCGGAAAACCGGATGCCGTGGACGCGCTTCTGTGCCAGCGCGTGCGAGGAGACCTCCATGAGCACGGTGTCCACGCCGGCGGCCTTCATGCGGGCCAGCAGCGGATACAGGATCTCCGGATCCGGGCTCGTGAAGTTCGAGGGTTCCACCCGGTCACGGAAGCGATAGGCGATGGTCCCGATGAGCCCCGGCGTGAAGCCCAGCCGCTCGAACACGGAAAACAGCAGGGTCGTCGTCGTCGTCTTTCCATTGGTGCCGGTGATGCCCAAAAACGACATGCCGCGCTCGGGATGTCCACAGAAGGCAGACACCAAAGGCGCCCATTGGTCACGCGGATCGTCCACCACGAGCTGGGGCAGATCCACCCCCTCCACGGTGTGATCCACCAACGCCAGCGCGGCGCCCTTCTCCCGGGCGAGCGGCAGGAAGTCATGTCCGTCGGAGGTGGTCCCCCGCAGGGCCAGGAATACGAAGCCCGGCTCAACCTTCCGGGAGTCGGCGGTCACCCCCCGCACCGACTGTGTCCGCAATCGTTCCAGTTGGCCCGGTGTCAGTCCCTGGCAGGTCAACGCATTCTGTTCAAGGAAGTCGAGAAGTTCCATCTCGTGCGGCATGTCACTCATTTTCTTCCGGGTTTTCAAGCGGTGGGTCGGGAACCGTCCCCGGTGCCAGCACCAGCTTGCACGCGTTGATCGGTCCGCCCGGTTCGGGTTCCTGGGAAACGACCTGTCCGTGCCCGATCACCTGGCAGTTCAGATGGTTCTCGCTCATCAGTTCCAGTGAGCCTGCGAGGCTGCGGCCATGAAAGTCCGGCATCGCGACCTTCTCAGGCACAGGCAGCGGCGGCAGATAGGGACCGCCGACCTTCCTCCTGATCGTCGGAGCATTCCTGCCTTTGCCCACCTGAGCCGTGGTCTCCAGGTCGGGCACCACGCCCAGTCGGTACATGACCATGCGGGCGATCTCGGCGAACAGCGGCGCGGCCACATAGCCGGCGTCCTTGCGCAGGATTTCGTCGATGTTCTTGTCCTCTGCCGTCTCCGGATCCCCCTCGGGCTCGTCGAGCATGACCGCGATGACGACCTTCGGATCCTGCGCGGGAACCAGACCGATGAAGGTGACCCGGTTGAAGTGCTCGCTGTAGCCGCCCTTCTCCCCCTTGCCGACCTTCTCGGCCGTTCCGGTCTTGCCCGCAACCGAGTAGCCGAACCTTGAGATATCGGCCCGGGTTCCGGTCCCGGCGGTGACGACCTTCCGCATCATCTGCAGCACCTCCGCAACGACGTGCGGATTGCGTACGACCCTGCGCATGGGCACCGGCCGGCCGCACGCCGACGGCGAAAAGCAGGCGACCCGTTCCCCACGGTCGTCGACGACAAAGCGCACCACGTGGGGGCGCACCATCTGGCCCTCGTTGGCGAACAGCGTGTACGCCTGCGCCAGTTGGAGCATCGTCAGCGAGAATCCGTGTCCGTAGGAGTGGGTCGCCAGATACACCTTGTTGGTCCAGAACTTCAACTGCGGGAGGATGCCTGCGGCCTCCGACGGCAGCTCCACTCCCGTGGGCTGACCAAAGCCGAGCTTGACGAACAGGTCGTACAGCGCCCGCTCGCCCATCAGTTCGGCGACCTTCGCAATGCCGCGGTTGGAGCTGCGCGCGATGATGTCCATGGGCTTGATCGTGGCCTGGGCCAGGCTGATGTGGTCCTTGGGCGTCCAGGGAGGCTTGTCCCGGAAGATGACCTTGAAGTCCAGTGGAATGTCGCTGGCGGCGCTGATACGGGAGAGATCCATCGCGCCGACCATGGTCAGCGGCTTGATCACGGAGCCCAGTTCGTAGGCATCGACAACGACGCGGTTTCGGAAGTAGTCCATGGGGACCGCCGAGCGGTTCGACAGATCCGCCAGGGGCGCGTTGGCCATCGCCAGAATCTCCCCCGTCTTGGCGTCCATCACCAGCACGGCCCCGTTCTTGGCCTGATAGCGGGCCAGGCCCTGCTCAAGCATCGCCTCGGTGTCCTTCTGGATCCGGCTGTCGATGGTGAGCACGACGTGGTTGGCCCCGCCCATCTCGATGTCGGGCAGGCCGTGGATCAGGAGCATGCCCGAGCGGGCGTCCTTCTGGACACGCACCAGCGCCGGTGAACCCGCGAGGTCGATGTCGAACTTCTTTTCGATGCCCTCGACGCCATGACCGTCGATGCCCGTGAAGCCGAGGATCTGCGCAGCCAGGCTGCGCGACGGATAATGCCGGGCGTCCTCGGGTGTGAACCACATCACCGATCCGGGGAGCCCCAGCGCCTCGAGGCTCTTCTGCTCGTCCTCGCTGATGTGGCGCTTGAGGTAAAGATGCCGCTTTCCACGCAGCACGGACTCGAACACCTTCTCTCGCATCACGTAGGGATCCTCATGCAGCGCTGCCGCAGCCGCGGTCGAAAACTCGATCAGGCTCTGGTGCAGGTTCTGCCGGATCTTCTCGTTTTCCAGACCGTATTCGAGGTTGGTGATGCCGGGATCGATCTTCCGCAGGTAGCGCATGGCCAGTTGGACCGGATCCACGATCGCCGAAGGCAGCTCGGTGGGCACGGCCAGGGGTAGGTGACCCCGGTCCAGGATGAAGCCCCGCGTCACCGGGATCTGGCGCTGGGTGAAGCTCAGGCTCTCCACGGTCTTACGGTGCTTGGCTCCATCGAGGACCTGGATCCGGAACGCGGAGAACATCAGGAGGCACAGACCTGCGACCGGCAGCAGGAGCACCAGCAACAGCCGCGCCGGCGACAGCGGCAGCCTGGCCCCCGCGGTCACGGCCTGCACGACGGGATGGACTGGACGCACGGCTACCATGCCTGGCCTCCCCGGGCCCCGGAGTTGGAGTCCTTCACAGGTATGTATGTCAGATCATGGGGAGTGATCTCGCGCCAGCCCTGACGGGAAAACTCTTCCAGGATCGGGCTGCCCGCGCGCAGGTAGGCATATTCCAGTTCGTAGATCGCACGATGCTTGCTCATGCGTTTGAACAGCCGCGTCTGATGGGCCAATTCATAACTGACCGCCTTCTTGCGGGTCTTCATGACCAGCGTGAACAGGGATATTCCCACGGTGGAGACCAGAAGGAAGAACACCAGGCTCAGCACGATCCTCCGGCTCAGCAGCGCCCGGATCGTCAGTTGCGGCATCGTGCACCCCAGAAGCCCCGTGGTACCGTTTTCTTCCGTACCCGATTCGACAGCGCCTGTGACCATGATGCCGGAATCGCCCATTTCAAGGGATTCCGACAATGCGGTCCGCATCACGCCAGACGGCACCCCCGCCAGCGGGCCGGTGATGACTTCCTCCGGTTCGGGAGACGATCCGGACGGATCCGGCTCCCGATGCGGTGGTCGTACGAACGCGTCCAGGCCGAACAACTGGTCCGTCGCATGCACTCTCATGTCGCGTCCTCCAGGGTCCACAGGACCCGCAGTTTGGCACTGCGGGACCGGGGATTGGCTTCGATCTCGCCGACGTCGGGGCCGATCGGACCCTCTGTCCGAAACCGGCTCTTTGGCATCTGATCCCGTGTCAGCGGCACCCAGGAGGGGATGTCCCGCTCCGGATGGCACAACTTCGCAAACGCCTGCTTGGCCAGACGATCCTCGAGGGAATGGAAGGAGATCACCAGCATCCTGCCCCCGGGCGCCAGAAGATCGGGGACGGCTGCAAGCAGCACCTCGACCTCCTCGAGCTCTCCGTTGACCCAGATCCTCAGTGCCTGAAAGGTCTTGGTCGCAGGGTGCAGGTTGCGCGTGAATGAGGGCACCACGCGGGTAACGGCGGCCGCCAGATCCGAGGTCGTGTGCAACCGATCCTGTTCCAAGGCGCGCAGGATCGAACGGGCAACCGGACCGGCAGCGGGCTCCTCACCAAAGCGCCGCAGGATCGATGCCAGATCGGCGTATTCGACCGAGGAGAGCTTCTCCAGCAGGGTTTCCCCGGCGTCGGGGTTCATGCGCATGTCCAACGGCCCATCGGCCGAGAAGGAGAAACCGCGGCCGGCCTCGTCGAGCTGGAAGGAACTGACCCCCAGATCAGCGAGCAGGAAGTCGATCTTCGACACGCCGTGCCGATCCAGCACCTCGGGCAGCTCTGAGAACTCGCCGTGGTGCAGGTACACGGCGCATCGGGCTCCAGCCAGCCGTTCCCGACCGCGAATCAGCGCTTCCGGATCCCGGTCGATGCCGATGAAGACGCCGCCGGGCGGCATCCGTTCGACCAGCGCGGCGGCATGTCCGGCACCCCCCAGCGTCGCATCCACGACCACGGGGTTTTCGGCATGAAACTGCGCGCGGGCGCAGACGGCATCCATGAGCACGGGAATATGGGGCAAGGTGTTCTCCGGAGGTACACTCCAGCCTTATAGATAGAAGAATTAAGCCCGTGCGGCAAATTTTCGGGATTTTTGGCGGGGCGTCAGACCAGCGGACGGGTGGACAGGATGGTGCCGTCGAGGTCGACGGTGATCTCCTCGACGATCAGATCGGTGCGGCCGGACTGGTGCAGCGCGTCGCGGACGATGTGGGTGAGGCCGCCGCAGCAGGGCACCGACATCCGGACGACCTGGATCTTCGGGATGGGGTTCTGGGCGAGGATCGAGGCCAGCTTTTCAATGTACGTCTCCGTGCGATCCAGCTTGGGGCAGGCGATCACGACCGCGCGACCCCGCAGGAAACGCCAGTGGACATCCGCGCTGGCCACCGGGGCGCAGGTGGACAGCACCACCAGTTCGTGGTCTCCGAAGAACGGTGCCCGCACCGGCACCAGGTGCAACTGGACCGGCCAGTGGGCCAGGTCCGAGGCATTGACCTTGCCGGGCAGTCCGCCCTCCGTTACCATCCTGGACGTCGTCGGGGCGCGCACCACCTTCTCCTGCAGGCGCACCCGGGAGCCCGGGCAGCCGCCAGCGCCGAACACGGGCAGCTTGTCCCCGCAGCCACAGGCCTCCTTGTCCACTGGGACCGCGACGACCGCCGGAACCGTGGAAGGTTCCTCGAAGGCGGGTGCATCGCGCTCTTCAAGGGTGATCGCGCCCTGCGGGCAATCGCCCAGGCAGGCCCCCAGCCCGTCGCAATGCTGTTCCTTGGCCAGCACCGCCTTGCCGTTTCGCAGTTCGATCGCCCCTTCATGGCATGCAGAGACGCACAGGCCGCAGCCATCGCATTTTTCAGAATCAATTCGTATGATGGTCCGCTTCATGATCTTCATTCCTCCCGGGACTGTTCTTATCTCCGGTCCGCCGGAAACGGCTTGATCCGGGTCAAGCGATCGGTATTTCGTCTTGACCGGCAACTTCGGTGGCAAACGGGCCGATTCATGGGGTCAGAGGTCGAAGGGAAGCCCCCCTATCTGCACAACTGGCGTTTTTTCCAGGCGAGCTTGCCGCTCCAGCAGCGGGAGACGGTCTTCTGCGGAGAAGGAATCGAGATCACCGGCGGGGCTTCAGGATCTGGGGGAACCAACGTGGCAGGGGCTTCGGTGACCAGCTCGGTGCGGCATTCATTCCAGGCCCACTCGGCAGCCTCCCCGCAGCCGGGGATCCGGTCCGAAGCGCGTACATCCCAGCCCGAGCTGGCCGCGCAATGCTTGGTCTCCGGATTCTCATCGCAGGCCGCGCGCAACGTAAGGCGCACGCTGCCCTGCCCGTCGCAATCGAAATCAAAGGAACCGTCGGGGCGGGCCGTGGCGAAGAACTGCTTCTGCCCTGGAAAGGCACGGGGATCGTCGTCGGCGCAGTCGGTGCCGTCCTCGACATGGTCCCTGGGCGCGACGCAGGCCTGCTGGGGCTTTTTCGGATCTCCGAAGCCGTCGTGGTCAGCGTCGGCGTGGAAGGTCTTCATCTTCGTGCAGGCGCCATCTGGGGTCCGGGCCTTTTCCTTCTCCGAATAGACGAACTCCCGGTCCTGACGGGAGATCTCAACCGTCTCGGCGGCACAACCCAAGACAAAAACGAAGAGCGGCAGCACCCTGAAAAGAAAGATGTTGGAACGGGACCAAGCCATGGTGTCCGGAAGCATCAGCGGATTTCAAACAGGTATAGCCGGCCGTTGTTGGCCAGCGTGGTCAGCCAAGGACCCGAGGTGGCGAAGCCGCCGGAGATCCCAGAGCCGGTGTCAAACTTTTGATAGAAAAAACCGTTGTCGGGATTGAGCGCGATCAGGCCGCCCTCGTCAAAGGAGATCAGGAGGCGGTGCTTCACGATCTGCATCGAGGTGGCGGTGCCCATCTCGACGTACTGACGCCACAGGAGCCGGCCGTCCAGCGATAGACAGTGGATGCCCGTGGAGGAGGAGACAAAATACAATTTTTCGCGGTAAAGCAGCAGCCGTGTCACGCCGCCGACGGGATACCGCCAGTTCACCTCGCCGGTCTCGACCGACAGCGACACGAGGCCCTTGCGGTACGAGGCGGCAAAGATGCGATCGCCAAACACGATCGGCGTGGCGTCGGCATCGAGGTAGTTCTCGTCGGCGCCATCCTCGAGGTCGGCCGTCCAGTACACCTCACCCCGGCGCTGGATGTCGATGCTCATGATGCGGCCGTCGGACAGCCCGTAGATCAACAGGTTGCGATAGCGGGCCAGGGAGGAGTGTCCGCGGACGGTGTAGGCCTGCGGGGTCTCGTGCTCGCGGCTCCAGTGCAGTTGTCCGGTCTCCAGCGCCACGGCATAGAGCTTGTTGCGGGAGGTCAGCGCATACACCACACCATCGGAGACAAGCATCGAACCGAGGAACGAGCCGTAGCCCTGAAACTTCCACAACTGCCTGCCGGTCTCCCGGTCGAGGGCGTGCAGGCCACCGGAGATCGTGCCCACAAGAATCATTTGTTCATGCACCAGCGGCGCGGACTCCACGGGTTCATGCAGCGCGGTGCGCCAGAGCATGCGGCCGGTCAGGTCCATGGACCATATCTCGCCACGGGAGGTGCCCGTGACAATGCGCAGGGTCCCGGGACTCCAGGCGGGCGTGCCGAACTGGTCGGACACCGGTGCAAACCGTGTTCCGCGGACCACCGTACGCTCCCACACCGGCAGAAGGACCGAACGCGGCGAAATCTCGCCACGACGACGTTCCATGGTCGTGTTGGACTGGCATGAAACCACCCACAGGAACGGAACGAGGAGAAGAATACAGGGAATTTTCATGAACGGAACTATTGCATATCCGTGGCGGGCTGGGAAGGAGTTTCGGTGGCCGGAGCCGGGGCATCCACGGCCGGTGCCGGGGCATCCACGGCCGGTGCCGGGGCATCAGCGGCCGGTGCCGGAGCATCAGCGGCCGGTGCCGGAGCATCAGCGGCCGGAGTGGCGTCAGCGGTGGGGGCTTCCACGACCGCGGGCATCCCGGCAACCGGAGCGGGCTTCACTTCGGGCGCCGGAACATCGGTGGCCGGAGCCATTTCCTTGGGAGCCGACGCGTGCAGATCCATTCCCAGATCCAGGAAAGCCAGCCGCATCTTCGCATAGTGGCCCGGGTCAGCCACGGAGGCGCTGTCCTGCAGCCGGATCAACTGAAGACGGGCATTGTTCAAGGCCTGCATGATCTGCATCTGCTGCTCCTGGTTGCCTTCCTGCTGGGGCATCGAAGCCATCATCTGATACAGGCCGATCATCTGCTGGAGCTTGGCTTCCTGGGTGGCCAGCGTCCCGGTGGTCTTGCTCTTGACCACTTCCTGGTACAGGGCCACCGCTTCAGCCTTCTTTCCCTGCATCTCCAGGATGCGCGCCTGATGAATCATCGCCTGGCCTGAGACGGAACCCTGGGCCTGGGTGGCCAGTTGCCGGTAGGTCTCCAGCGCGTCGTCGAGGCGACCGAGCTCTTCCTGGACCTGACCCATGGAATCGTAGACCACGGACTTCAGGAAGCCCTTCACGCTCTTGGCCTTGGTGAGGTCGGCGAGCGCGTTGTTCAGGTGCGTCTCCCGCTGGTCGGTCATCACCAGGGACATTTCAAAGGACACCCGGCCACGCACCAGATGAATCAGATTACAAACATCCGAGTTGCCGCAACTGCGCAGTCCTTTGGAATAAATGTCGTACGTGGTCTGCAGAAGTTCGCGGCGATCCTTGACCGGCTGTCGCTGACCGGGCAGGACCTGCTCCTCGGTGACATCGGCGGCCAGCGGACGCATCCAGTTCTGGTAGCCTTCCCACAGGGCGACAGAGGCTCGCGCATCCCTGGCGTTGCGGTAGTAGATGACCACGGCGATCACCACCGCGATCAGTGCGATCGTGGTGAACCCCATGAGCAGGTACTTGTAATACTTTTTCAGCCATTCCCACACCCGCATCAGAATGAGGGAAATTTCATCAGGCCTTCGGATCTCTTCCTTGGAAAGTACATGTTTTTTCGCCACGTTGACGACTCCCGTTGTGAAACCCGGAGTTCCCGAAAAAGACCGCTGCCACCTGCATTTCCACGGCAAAAGCCGAGGTCGGCTGGTCCGGTCGGGAAAACCGTACAGGCGCGCAAACTAACAGAACATTATCGATTAATCAACTGGTGAGTTGAAGGTCTTCCCGGAAGAGAAAAAATGCGTACCCTTTTTTCGGTACTTCAGTTAGCATCCTGCGGGAATGGCGGTTGCCAGAGACCGTGCATCTGTCCACCAGGTTCAGGATGCGCGCCGGAGGTCCATGTCGAACAGGAATTCGCTCAAACTCGTTCCACGCAGCAGCGGCAGCACCCAGGAGACGGCGGCGCTGACGATCCTGGCCGAGGAGCGCCCGGGAAAATGGCCTGTCCTGGCCTGGTTTTTTATTTTCAATCTTCTGGTCACCTTCCTGGTCGTCTCCGAAGCCGACATGTTCCCGCCGCGCCTGTCGGCGTCCGACGTAGGGAAGCGGGTACGAAAACCGCTGATCTCCCGTCGATCGTTCACCTTCACGCCGGATCGCGAGTTGCTGGAGTTGATGGCCGATGAGGCAGCCTCCCGTGTCCTGCCCGTCTACAGCGTCCGCCTCAACGGGTGGACCGATCTTTGGCGCACTCATATCACTTACGCCTTTCGCGCCGTCGAAGACCCGGTGTTCCACAATCAGGACGATCTGGTCCGCGAGCGGTTCAACCAGCTGGCGCGCGTGGATATGGACCCGATCACCTTCCGTGTTCTGCAGGAGCTCGAGTTTCCCAAGTTCAAGGCCGCGCTGCAGACCCTGTTCACGAACGTGCTCAAGGACCGGCTCCTGGTCCCGGATGTGGACGCGTTCCTTAAAAAACACCCCAATGGGATTGAACTGCTCGTCGAGCCCCGCGAAATCGACAACTACAACACGCCTACGGTGCTCAGGATTGGCTCTGACTACAAGGAACTTCTGGACCTTCGTCGCCTGACCACGCTGTTCCAGTCCGAGATCGAGACCCGCTTTGCCCTGGGCGACCGTGACAACATCCATGAAGACGGGCGCCGCGCACTCCTCAAGGTGGCCGTGGCCCTGATTCAGTCGCACCTACAGCCGAAGGATCCTGCCTCAACCGTGTCGTTGAACCTGCGTGAGCGACCCGATCTGACCGCCGAGCGCCAGAAGGAGGCCCGCCGCCAGATCGTCCGCAAGCCGCAGATTATCCAAAAGGGCGAAGTGTTACTGCCGGCCGACTCCCGCATCACCCTTGAGACAGTAAAGATCTACAACACGATGCTGCCTCACCTGGGCTCCCGCCTCCTGGGCCTGTTCGGCTATTTCATCTTGATTTCCCTGTTCTTTGCCGTGACCATCTGGTTCTCCACCCTGAAGTTCGGCGGTGCCCGTGGCCAGACCTCCGATTTCTACATCTGTGGAGCCCTGTTCCTCGTGTTTCTCCTGCTGGTGCGGGTGGGCTGGGCCCTGACCACCGGAATCGTCCCGCAGCCCGATTCCATACTGTTCCCGGCGCTGTTCCCGGCTGCCGGCGCAGCCCTGCTCGTCAAGATCCTCATCGGCACGCGCCTGGCCGTGTTCTTCGCCGTGGCGATGAGCTTCATCGCGACCTGGACCATCGGAGCACCCGTCCATATATCCATTTACTATTTCGTCACGGGTCTTGCCGCCGCCGGCGTGGTGACGCGCGTCGAACACCGCAATGTGCTGTGGAAATCCGGCATGGTCATCGCGCTCTCGGGCTTGTTCCTGGTGCTGACCTACCGCCTCATCGGCGGAAACCTGTTCGACCAGGAGTCCATCCGTCTGAGCGTGATCGCCGTGCTGGGCGGACTGATCCTCTCGGTGCTGCTGTCAGGCCTGCTACCGGTGCTGGAGTTCATCGGAGGATACGTCACCGACATCAAGCTCCTGGAACTGGCCAATTCGGAGCATCCGCTGCTGCAGGAGCTGCGCGAGAAGGCCATAGGCACCTTCCAGCACTCCCAGCAGGTCGCCGAACTGGCGTTCGCTGCGGCCAAGAAGGTCGGGGCCAATCCGCTGCTGGTGAAGGTCGCGGCGATGTACCACGACGTGGGCAAGACACGCCAGCCGAAGTACTACATCGAGAACCAGTCGGGAGAGAAGAATCCGCACGACGAGCTCAAGCCGTCGATGAGCGCGCTGATCATCAAGGGACACGTCAAGGAGACGCGCGACACCCTCGAAAAGGCCGGCATCCCGGCCAAGGTCATCGCTGTGGCGGCCTCCCACCATGGCAGCACGCTGATCGAATATTTCTATCGTCGCGCCCAGAGCCTGGCGCAGCCCGGCGAGGAAGTGCCCGAGGAAGTCTACCGGTACTCCGGTCCGGTGCCACAGACTCGTGAAGCGGGCATCCTGATGCTCGCGGATGCGGTTGAAGCCGCGGTGCGCAGCAAGGTCAAGGCGGCGGCCGTGATGCAGACGAAGGATCCGAAAGATCAAAAAAAGTTTGACATGAACACGATCAAGGAGACCGTGCAGTCCATCATCAACACCAAGTTCACCGACGGCCAGCTCGACGCCTGCGAACTGACGCTGCGCGACATGCGCACCATCGCCGACTCTTTCATCAGCACCCTCGGAAGCATCCACCACGAACGCGTGTCCTATTCCGTCGCGATTCCGGAGAAAGCCAATGTCACTCGCCGTAGCTCATCGTCCTTCGCGGTTGTCTCTGAGGTCCAGGACAACGACAGTAAAAAGGATAGCCAACCACATCCTGGCCCACCTAGGCCTGGAAAAAAGTGAGCTCTCCGTCGTCCTCTGCGACAACGCCTTCATCCAGGATCTGAACCGCCAGTGGCGACAGAAGGACCGCCCCACGGACGTGCTGTCCTTTCCGGCGGCCGAGGTGGCCGAGGTCGAGGCTCACCGCAGGGATCCGGACGGACATCCGCTCGTGCTCGGAGATGTGGTCATTTCACTGGACGTGGTGCACGAGCGCGTCGGTGAGGATGGCGAAATACAGGAAATATCCCGCCTTCTGGTCCATGGCATCACTCATTTAATGGGCTATGACCATATTAATGACGCCGACGCGAAAAGGATGGAGACCGTCGAGAAGGAGCTCTGGGGGGTCATCTCGACCCAATTTCATCTAAATACTTGATCATCGGGCACATAACTGGTATTTTCCTGAGCGATTTTTCTTCTGCCCATGGAACGCGCTCCGCTTTTCGGGCATGGGTGATCTGGTATGCTGAAAATCCATTGTTTTTCAATTTGGTTTGTCGTGCTCGGGCTGATGTCCGCGTGCGGCCCCGTCGAATACATGGGACAGGTGGGAATCAAGACCAGCAAGGAGTTTGCTGCCGCCGGAGAGGTCAAGGCGGAAAAGCATGCTCCCTATGAGTACTGGAGCGCCCGCTGCTATCTCGAGCGAGCCAGGGAGAAAGCCGGCTACGGCGACTACCAGGACGCCGTAAACTATGGACGCAAGTCCGAAAAAATGAGTCGGGAAGCTCAAAGAAACATCAAGGCAGGACAACTCGCCGAGAACCCGAACGAGCCCGCAGCCGGCGAGATGGACGAAAAAGGGAACAAGGACGAGACGAACGAGACGGATAAGGGGAAGAAACCCGTGCTCGTTCTGGACCATGAAACCCCGTCGGAGGACCAGTGATGCGCAACCTCAGTTTCCTCCTCCTGATGGTTGGAATCCAGTGCCTGGCAGCCTGTTCGGGCACCCAGCTCGAAGGCAAGGCCACGGTGGTCTCCAAGTTGCTCCGCACCGCCCGCGAAAATGGCGCGTATCGCTGCGCCCCCAAGGAACTGGCCATCGCCACCACGCATTACGAATTCAGCCGCGACGAGATGTCCCAGGGTAAATACTTCGACGCGCAGCGTCTGCTCGACATCGCCGACCGCAACGCGCGTCTGGCCATCGAGAAGAGCCCTCCTGAGAAGTGCGCCAAGCGGCTCGTGGTCGACGTGAAGAAGCCGGTCAAGCTGGCCGTGAAGGTGCTTGATCGCGACGGTGACGGCATCTACGACAGCGTGGACGCCTGTCCGGACGATCCCGAGGACAAGGACGGCTTCGAGGACACCGATGGATGTCCCGAGCCCGACAACGACAAGGACGGCGTATGCGACGCGTGGGTCGCCGACAAGAGCCTGCAGGAGAAGTACAATGCGATCTGCAGGCTGAAGGATCAATGCCCGGGCATCGACAAGGACAAGGAGAACGCCTTCAAGGACGTCGCCGAGGACCGCGACAATTTTGAGGACGAGGACGGCTGCCCCGACTTTGACAATGACAAGGACGGCCTGTTCGACAAGGTCGACAAGTGCCCGGACGATCCCGAGGACGTGGACGGCTTCGAAGACGACGATGGTTGCCCCGAGCCCGACAACGACAAGGACAAGATCTGCGATCCGTGGGTCACGGAAAAGGGCCAGCTCGAGAAGCACGCGGACCTTTGCAAGGGCGTGGACAAATGCCCCAACGAGCCCGAGACATACAACGGCAACGAGGACGAGGACGGCTGTCCCGATGAACTCAAGTTGATCAGGGTGACCGTGCAGAAGATCGAGCTGCTCGAAAAAATCTTCTTCGACTACAACAAGGCCACGATCCGCACCCAGAGCCATGCCCTGCTCAACGAAGTCGCCAAGGTGCTCAAGTCGCGACCCAGCATGACGGTGCGCATCGAGGGCCACACCGACGATCGGGGCGGCTCCTCTTACAACATGAAACTCAGTCGGGAACGCGCCCGCTCCGTGCGCAAATTCCTGATCAAGGCAGGCATCGATCCCTCGCGCATGGTGGCGGAGGGTTATGGCCTGACCAAGCCGCTGGTACCGAACACCAGCGACGCCAACCGGGACCAGAACCGGCGTGTCGAGTTCGTCATCACCAACCAATAGGATGGCATCATGAAGGCATTGAAATACGTAGTTTTCTCACTCGCTCTTCTCGTTCCCCTCTCCGCGACCTTCGAAGTGTGGGCCAGCGACTGCAAGCCCGACGTCATGACGCGGCTCAAGCGCATGCACAAGTCGGCCATGGAAGATCTCGACCAGATGGAGTTCGCCTCTGCCAAGAAGACGCTCGAGGATTCAATCTCCATGGCCCGCCGCGAGTTGTGCGACGAGACCCTCGAATATGCGAACATCCTGGTCGATCTGGGTATCATGTACATCACCGATCCGGACAGCCCGGATGAGAGCCGCGGCCGCCTGCGGTTCAAATCCGCGCTCAAGGTGAACCCCTGCGCGAAGATCAATCCGGACTTGGCCAACCCCAAGTTGATCAAGATGCTCGATGATGAGCGCACCAAGGCCGGCTTGTCCTGCAAGGACGGCGCCGGTCCCAAGGATCCCGGCCCCAAGGATCCCGGCCCCAAGGATCCCGGCCCCGGTCCCGATCCCGGTCCCAAGGATCCTCCCGCTGATGAGGCGGACACCGGCCCCGAACCGCAGCGCATCGAGCACGAGGTGCCCGACGAAGCCCCGGCCCTCACGGCCCTGACGCTGAAGTGCCGCGCTCCGAAGGCCGGCGGCGTGGGCAAGCTCGTGATTTATTACCGCAAGAGCGGCGAAACCGACTACACCGCCGCCGAGATGACCAACTTTTCGGGCTTCTCCTGGAAGGTCACCATCCCCCGGGATGACATCAAGGGTACCGTGTTCCAGTACTACATCGCCGCGCTGGGCGACAACAACAAGCCGGTCATGGCCAACGGCAACAGCGGTGCGCCGAACATCATCTCCCTGACCAAGGCCACCGGCAACAATCCCTCCGAGGAGGAATGCGATCCCCTGAACCCCTCCTCCTGCAAGAAGACCGGCCCCGGCCCCGGTCCCGATCCCGGTCCCAAGACCCCTTCGGACATCAAGTGGCACCTGAACCTGGGCGGCCGCTGGGGTGCGGGCTACCTCTCCACCTCCATGTGTTCCTTCATGGCGCCGCCGACCGACGCCAGCATCTGCGACGGCAAGGGTGTGCACATCCAGACGCCGGGCTTCGCCTTCGGTGAAATGGGCGGCGAACTGGGACTGCACTACTTCATGACCGACAGCGTTTCCCTGGGTCTGGACGCCAAGGCAGGATTTGTCAAGACCGACTACGCCGAGGATGGCTCGCCCTACGGCGTCGGCTTCTCCGGCCTGGGCAAGGTCCGCTGGTTCCCCACCGGCCGCAAGGAACTGTTCCGTCCCTACATGGGCGGCGTGCTCGGCGGAGGCCTGATGTGGCATTCCTGGCAGGTCGACGAAAACCTGGGCAAGACCGACATTTTCCAGCACGGCTTCATCATGGCCGGCGCGACTTTCGGCTTCCAGGTGGGTTCTCCCACCGCAGCCTTCTACATCAACATCGATGCGATCGGCATCTTCCCGCAGCAGGCCACCTTCCACCTCGACGTCAGCGCCGGCCTCGTCCTGGCCTTTTAAAAGACTACGGACAAAACAGAGGGGGAGACAGAAGAGACGGATCCGTATTCTCCACCTTGAATCCGTCTTTTCCGTCGTCTTCTCTTATTTTTCCTGATTCACGAAGCGCTTGAGATGGGGCAGAATGTTCTCGAAAGCCCTGGCACGGTGGCTGATCTCGGATTTTTCCTCGAGGGAGATCTCCGCCATGGTCCGGCCTCCTGCAAGCACGAAGACGGGGTCGTAGCCAAACCCGTGCTCGCCGCGCGGTGTGACACCGATGGTCCCTTCCACCTCGCCCCGCACCACGATCACCTGGTCGGAGGACGGATTCGGACAAAACGCGATCGCGCTGACAAAACGTGCTGCACGGTTGGTCTTTCCTTTCATGCGCTCGAGCAGCAGGGCAATCCTCGCGCGATCGTCAGCCTCCTCGCCCGCATATCGGGCGGAATGGACACCCGGGTCCCCATCAAGGACATCCACCATCAGGCCGCTGTCGTCGGCCAGCGTAGGCAACCCGGTCTGTCTTGCCCGGGTCAGCGCCTTCTTGATTGCGTTCTTTTCAAACGTATCCTGATCCTCGACCACGTCGGGCAGCTCAGGGAATCGGTCAAGCCCCCACACGTCGATCGACAGCGAGGACAACAGCGCCTGCAGTTCTCGGGCTTTACCTGAATTGTGCGTGGCAAAAATGATGATCTTCCGTATCACAAGATGTTCCTCCAGTGGCAGATACTCGCGAATGGCCTTGAGCAGAACAAGTGGCTTGATCGGCTTGGTCACGAAACAGTCGGCGCCGGCTTCCTTGACGCGGTCCCGGCTGGTCTCCCCCGTGCGCGAGGACAGCACCACGATGGGAATGTCCTGCAGCAGGGAGTCCCGCTTGACCTCCTGCACCAGCTCGTAGCCGTTCATCCGAGGCATCTCTAGATCGGTCAGCAGCAGGTCGAACTCCTCATTGTGCAGGGCGTTCCAGGCCTCCCAGCCGTCGGAGACGATGACGGTGTGGTAGCCCGCATCTGTCAGCACGCGGGACGCAGCCTCACGCACGCTCTTGCTGTCGTCGCACACAAGGATGCGTGGCGTACTGTACAGGCTGCCCCGCTTCGCATGCATCTGCAGCCCGAACACCGGACGGGCAAGGTTGGCCAAAAATGGCACATCGAACATCAGTTGGATCGTACCGGCACCGGAGACCAGCGCGCCGGAAAAGAACTGGATCGAGGAAAGGATGTGGTTGATGGACTTGGTGGTGACATCCTTGATGCCGATCAGGCTGTCCACCGTGATGCCGAAATGGCGGCCGCCGTGTTCGAGGATGACGATCGGAATGGTCTTCTTGAAGATGATCTGCTGCTCAATTCCGAAGAAATAATGCAGCGGAACCACCGGGATGCTCTCCTTCTTCCACAGGATGCGCGTCCCGGGTTCGATGGAGCGGCTGGCGACCATCTCGAAGATCTCGATCACGTAGGTGACCGGGATGCCGTAAAATTCCTGTCCCAGGCGGAAGATCATCGCCTGGCTGATCACGGTGGTGAGCGGAACCCGGATCTGGAACGTGCAGCCCTTGTGGGAGACCGACTTCACCGACACCTCGCCGCCGATCTTCCGCACCTGGTTGCGGACAAGGTCAAGGCCCACACCGCGTCCGGAGAGATTGTCGGCCGTCTCCCGGGTCGTGAAGCCGGGCAGGAACACGGCATCGAGGATGTCGTCGTCCTGGGTCTTCTCGGCGGTGGCGGCATCGAGCACGCCCAGGTTTACCAGGCGGCTTCGAATCTGACCTGGATCAATACCCGGTCCATCATCGCTCAATTCAAACAGAATGAAACGGCCCTCCTGGCGGGCACTCAGGTGGATCCGGGCCGGGCCGCTCTTGTTCTGCAGTTTCCGTGCCTGGGGCGACTCTGCACCATGAGCCACCGCGTTGCGTGCGATCTGAAGCAGCGGTGTGGAGAGCAACTGGATGACGCCCTTGTCGAGCTCGACGCCCTCCCCGTCGGAGGTGAACTCGATCTCTTTTTGCGTCATGAAGGCCGCGTCACGGATGGCCTGCCTGACCTTCAGGAAAATCAACTCCAGGTCCGTCACCCGCAGTTCGACGAGGTTGTGATGAACCCGCTGGCTCAACGACTGCAGGCTCTTGCATTCCTTCTGCAGGAGTGAGGAAGCATGTTCCAGGTTGTTGATCAACTCCGCCAGTTCAACCTCGACCTCCTGGAGACGCTCCAGTCGCTCGGCTTCGCTCATGGTGTTGCGATCCTCGAGCAGAAACGCCCGCAGGGTATGATGACTCAGAAACAGATCACTGGAGATGCTCTGAAACTCGTCCCGGCTCTTCTCCAGTTGGGTTCGGACCAGCACCAGCTCCTCGGCGTCGTTGAACAGGTACTCCAGTTGCTGCGATGGAACCTGCGTGAAGCGCGGTCCCTGCAATGCATCGGCGATCTCGGCCTCGGCCGGTGTGCGTACCGGCCCCGGCGCCGCCTCGCCCGCGACTGGGACCGGCCCCGATGGATTCGGTTCGGGCACCTTGGCGTCAAGGGCCTGGGCCCTGGCTACCAGATCGTTGATGACCTTCAGATCCCCGCTCTTTTCCCCGAGCCTGGCCCGCAGCTGCGAGGCGGCCTGGAACAGGTACTGCAAGCTTTGGGGATGGGGAAAAGCGTTCTTTTCGACGAGCGTCTCGAAATAATCCTCCAGACGGTGGGCCGCCTCCCTCACCCAGGAAAGACCCACCGTGCCCGCCGCACCCTTCAGCGTGTGGGTGGTGCGGAACAGATCCTGCAGCACGGGTTTCCCCTGGGCGAGATTCTCGAGGTTGCGATCCAGGGCGTCGAGATGCTCCTCGGCTTCGGTCTTGAAGACCTCCATCAGGAGCGCCGTCAGTTCGTCGTCCAGCAGCGGTGCCTCGTCCACGAGAAATTCACCATGGGATTCGCCTTGGGCCGCTGGGGCCGTTGGGACCACTGGGGCCGCTGGGGCCGAAGACGGCGGTGGAGCGAACAGCGAAAACGGATCGGGAACAATGTCGCAGGCCCGCGCGAACGCGAGCAGGGACTCGTTGTTCCACGCCGGCTCGGTGTTTCCCTCCGCGGAGCGGATGAACTGCCAGGTGGCCATGTCCATCAGCGGATGGGAGTGCTTCGATGGACAGGTGTGACCGTCCCGGTGTGCCCGGTAATAGCTCTCCAGTACCAGGGCTGAACGTGAAAGCTCGACCAGGCCGACGGTGGCGGCGGCGCCCTTGAGCGTGTGAGCATAGCGGAAGAGTTCGGCGACATCGGCCTCCGAGAAGGTCCCGTGCGCATGGATTTTTACCTGCTCGAGCACGATCTCACGGGCCTCCTCCTGAAAGATCTCCAGCAGGGTTGCCAGGGTCTCCTTGTCGAAAAAATCCCCACCGTCGGAGACCTCTTCGTTGGAGGTCTCTGCGAACGTCTCGAGCAGCCATCCGGCAATATCCTCGTTGGACGGAGGGAACCGGGCGCCCAGCGGCTCCTTCAGCAGGGAAGGAAGCGGCGACTGATCCCCGGAAGCCTTCCAGAAGGTCTCCAACTTGTGTGAGAGCGCTGGATCACCCAGCAGGGCGCAGCAACGGACCAAGCCCGACGCACACAACTCCAGGTGATGGGACGGAGCGCTGCGCTCGGACACCACGCCGAAGAAGGTGGCTCCGATGGCCGATACGACCGCGCCATACGGGTGCGAGTTCATTCAGGGTCCTTCTGGTCGGGCATGATCGCGGGCACCTCTACCGGGATGGGTCCCGCGACGCCGGGCAACTCGAATGCGTGCTCCTCGACCCCCAGCCCCTTGAGCTGGGTGGAGAAGGAACTGAGCGCGGAGTGCAGGTTCTCAAACTCGTTGGAGTCCATCTCGCGAAGGGTCTTGCGGATCTCCGACAACGAGAAGGCGACGAAGCTCAGTTCGTGGAAGATCCGCTGTTCCCGCTCCTTGTCTTCGATGGTCTTCACCTTGAAACGCGATATCGCCTCTCCGAGCTGGTTGGCCTCAGCAGAAGTGAACTCGGCGGTCCTATACGAAAGTTCGGCTTCGGCCGTGGTTTGCTGACTCATGTGCAGCACCTCTTCAACGGAAGTGACAGCATAGTTGGTCGCCAGCTGGATGCTGCCGATGAAGCTCTCGATGTCCTGCTTGGTCTTGTTCAGGCCGTCGGCAAGCTGGCGCACGTGCTCGGCCAGGTGACCGATCCCGGCGTCGTGCTTTCCGGAGCGGGCGGCCTCGAGGGAGGCGTTCAGCGCAAGGGTGTTGGTCTCCAGCGCGATGGTCCCAATCTGTTCGACCATGCGCGTGATCTCTTGGGAACGGTCTCCCAGCGCCTTGATCTTGCGGGAGGCAATGTCGAGATCCTGGATCTGTCGCTGGGACTTCTCCAGGATGCGGCGGCTGTATTCGAGCAGCTTGCGGGACATCTGCTCGACCTGCATGCCGGCATTGCGAACCTTGATGACCAGCACGCCGATGCTGTTCATCATGTGGTTGAACGCATCCACGATGGCCTGCAATTCATCGGTGGAGACCGTGCCCCGCACAGTGAGATCGCCCGAGGAGGCGCGGGATACGACGTCGAGCAGCGCGAAGATGTCCTGCTGCACGCGCTGCCGGTCCTCGTCTGACCGGATCAGGATCACGGTGCGATCCAGCATGGCGTTGATGCTCTCGGACAACTCCTGCAACTCATCCTGGGTATCTACGTGGACACGTTGCCCAAGGTCGCCCTCCTCGATCCTGCGGGTCACCTCCTGCATGTGCAGCACCGGCCGGACAAAACCGCGCTGAAGCGACCGGATGGCCAGGGCGCTGGTGAGCAGGATGAAGAACGCCGCCAGCAGAAGCATGACGATGAAGATCTTGCGGAAGCCGGTGTTGCTGGATTGGAACCGGCGTACGAGCCCGGTCATCTTCCCGTCGGCCGAGCGGATGTCGGAATCGGATTTTCCGAGGCCGGAACTGATCTTGTTGAGCTCGTGACCGATCGAGTCGATCGACTGAATGAACTCATGCGTGAGCGGACTGCGAACCCCCAGCGACAGGTTCGTGCCCAGCAGCGGAATCAGGCCGAAGTAACGCTGTTTGGACAGGTTGTACTTCGCATCGGAGTAGCCGATCTCGTCGGCGTACTCGAACTGGAACAGCAGCCGCACCGGAATCTCGCCCTTCTGGAATTGGTAGAAGGACTTCATGTAGTTTTCGGAGATGAACAACTGGTGCAGCGTCCGCATGATCTTGGAAAACTGCTGCGAGATGTACTGCGGCTCCGTGGACCAGATGATCCGGTGCTGGTGAAGTCCCGTATGCGCGACCAGGATCAGTTCACGGTTTTCGAAGCCAAGACTCGAGGAGCGGACGAACCGCTCCATCATGTCGGAGAGGCGGGCAACCTTGGAAAAATCGTGACCCTCGAGCCAGCGCCGCAACTGTTCGCTGAAGATCGTCTCCGGCGACACCACGACGCCGGCTGGTACGGGTGCATCCTTCGAAGACATTCCTGCTTCCGGAGCACCGCCGGCTCCAGCCGGTGCAGGAGGAGCAACCGGCGCAGGCACCTGCATCGCAGGTGGAAGGGTTTTCGGCTCCGGAGCGGGCAACGCCATCGCAGGTGGTAGGGTTTTCGGCTCCGGGGCGGGCGCCGTCATGCCTGTCGCGCTGTCCTTCACGTCAGGCAGGGACGGAATGCCGGGAAGCATTCCTGAGATCAGCGATGACCTCGTCTTGCTCAGGTAAGCCGTGAAGATGTTCTGGGTTGGAATCGCATAGGCGATTTGAGGGTCCGAGGACAGCAGGATCAGCACCTCCATCGCGGAAAAATCCATCTGTTGCTGAAAAAACTGCTCTGTGATCTGCCGGTTCAGTTCCCGCGTCTTCTCCTGGTGCTGGTTGATGCCGGCGTTGTGCTTGAGGATGTTCTGGTCCACCGCGTCGAGATCCCGTTGCAGGGTCACGACCACCTCTGAATAGTCGCTGTGCATGCTCCCGATACGCCACAGAACCACGCTGAGCAGGAACATGAACACCACCAGGGGCACACCCAGCAGCAGTCCCCCCAGTACGGTGATTTTATGGATGATTTTTTTCTTGTTTTTCATGTGAAGCACCGAGTTTCCGGGGACCGGATGACAATTGGCCCAGGATGAATCTCTCAATCCTGGCAGGGGAGACGTTCCAGGCGAATAGGCCCTTGGGGAGGGTCTGTACGTTCTCCACGAAAAACGGAAGTTGTTCCTGCGTTTCCTGCAGTTGCCCGGAAGCCACGCTGTACATGCTGTCCACCACAAGCGCGAACTGGGGTTCGGCCGTGCCCTGGTGCACTGCGATGGCAGTCTTGTGGGTCACCGTCGCCTTGATCGGCTCCCCAAGGAAGGGCGCCAGATCCACCACAGGGAGGATCAGGCCGCGGAAAGACACCACATGGCGCATGAAGACCGGAGCCACGGGAATGCGTGTGATCTGCGAGAGAACGAAGATTTCGGAGATGTATTCCAGTTTGAGCGAAAGCAGATGTTTTCCGATATGGAAGACGAGCACATGGTCAGTGCTCACTTGACCGTCTCCAGAAGGGTGCTCACGCAGGACAGCAGTTCCTTCGGGTGAGCGGGCTTGGTGAGATAGAAATCGGCTCCCTGCCGCAAGCCCCAGTACTTGTTGGTCTGTTCCTTGAGCGAGGTCAGGATGATGATGCCGATGTGCGACAGCGTGGCCGTGTTCTTCATCTGCCGGGAGATTTCGAAGCCGCCCATCTGGGGCATCAGAATGTCGAGAATCACGAGATCGGGCTTCAGGCTCTGGATTTTCTCCCAGGCATCGCGCCCGTCGTCGGCATGCAGAATCCGGTGTCCCAGAGGCTCCAGGACCGAAGAGATGGCCTTGCGTGAGGTTGCAGAATCATCGGCTATTAGAATCGTCGCCATGTTTCACACCTGTCCAACGAAAAACGAAATAGAAACGTGTCAGACCGCCACTGGGGAAACCTTTTTTCGAATGAGTTTGGCCGACAACAAACGGTACAGCAATTTGGTCACATCAAATGAACTCATGCGGCTCTGCCGGATGATGTCCCGGATCGTGTTGCGACCGTTGACCAGCTCGAGCACCGTCAACTCCTCGCGGACCAGCCGGTTCCGTCCGACCAGGTTGATGGCGTCATCGTTGCGCAGCAGGACGATCTCGAAGTCGTCGATCTCCTGTTCGATCAGGTGCCAGTCATCGACGCGCCTGAAACCTTCGAGCAGGATCGCGTCCACGGACAGGTCGAGTCCGGCTTCCTCGGCGATCGCGGGCAGGTCCCGGGTGGAAACGAAGGTGAACTTGCCTGTGCGCCAGTTCAGCAGTTCGTAGCAGATCTCCCGGGTCTGCTTGGCCATGGCCGTCTTGACCTGCTCAAGGGTGAGCCGTCCGCTCTTGACCAACTGCAAACCCAGCAGATGACTGCGCGGCGGCAGCCCTGCGATGAAATCGTCGAGCTCATCCTTGGTCATCAACTCCAGCTCGATGACGTACCGTCCCAGCAGGTACTCGTCGGAGATGCCCGCAGCGGCCGCCATGACCACCTGCCCACCCTTGAAGTATACGTCCACCTTCGCCGCGCTCTTGCTCATCGTCAGGATGCCGGACTGCCTCTGGCTGGCAAGGATGGTGAGCACCTCACCGGTGGGGATCACGGACAAGGTTCCCGACAGGGACACCTCGCCCGACATCAGGTCGGGTACCGTCGTGCGCAGCTCGCCGATGCAACCCTCGAGGAATGAGTTCGTCAGCGTGTTCTTGATGTTCTCCACAAGGAACTGGGTGTCGGAGACCACACCCGAGAGTTCGGGCGCCGAGATCAGCGTGCTGGCCACGGCACGGGAGATGGAGCCCCGCAGTTTGGACATTGCTTCCTTCCAGGCCTGCTGCTCGCGATCCGCGTCTTCCTGCAGATCCTGGGGCTGCTGAACGGACGGCTTGGCCACCGGCACGGCCGTCGGATCCTCGTTATCCTGGAACTTCTCGAGGGCATGGGTCACCACAGCCGTGATCGCCTCGGGGGAAAATGGCTTCGTGATGTAGTCCACGATGCCCATCACCTTGACGAAACGCTCGCCGACCTGCTCTCCCTTGGCGCTCATCAGCACGACCGGAATGGACTTCAATTCCTCGTCCTGGCTCAACTCCTTGCAGACCTGATAGCCATTCATCTTCGGCATCACGAAATCCAGCAGGATGAGGTTCGGTTTGATCTGCTTGGCGAGCGCGATGCCCGTCTCTCCGTCCTGGGTGGTCTGGACCTTGAAGCCGGCCTTGGTCAGTACCAGCTCCACCACCTTGATGATGGTGGGGCTGTCATCGATGACGAGGATCAGTTCAGATGCCATGTGTACGCCTTATCCGGGTTACTTCAAACGTTCGACGATCTGGGCCACGTTCCGATAGCTCGGATCCCACAGCAGGACCTTCCGATAGAAATACAGCGCCTCCGGGCGATCCTTGAGATTTTCGTAGAGTTGTCCCAGTTCAAAATACAAATCCATCTCTTCGTCTTTGGAAATGTCCTGGCAGTGCAGGGACTTCTTGTACTCGCTGGCCGCTTCGGAGAACTTGCCCACTTCCATCATGCACCGGGCGACCATCATATGAGCCTTGATCTCCAGTTTGGGCTCTTCCATGGCCAGCTTGAACTCATCACGTGCCTGATCATACAACCCCATTTCCTTGTAGGCCACGCCCAGTTCAAAGTGGGTCAGCGCGTCACCGGCGGGCACCTGCGTCTCCAGCCGGACGGACTGTCCGGGCTCGGCGGCGGCCGTGACTGCAGGGTGTTCGTCCTTCAGGTCGTTGATGTTCAGCATGGAAAGGTTCGTCACGACCTCTTCGTCGAAGTCCAGGGAGATGCCGTCATCCCCCTCAGAGAACGGCAGCGAGTCAAACGGATTGAAACCGGCGGGAACATCGTCGGCGAAGGGCTGGTCAAACGTCGGACCGGGCTCCGGAGCGACGTCGGAGGCGGGCTCAGAGGCGGGAGATGGCTCGGAAACGGGCTCGACCGCCACGGGCGTGGGCTCTTCGGCGGGTTCCGAACCGGAGGCTTTCCGTACGAGCCGGATCTTCGCCTTGACCGCAGGAAGCGGGAACCGGCCAGCCAGCTCTTCGAGCATCTCTAGGGCATCATCGTACAGTTCGGTCTCGAGGAAGAAGTCCACCTCCGCGAACACCTCGGTCACCTCTTCGGGAAGCTCCTCTTCGGCTCCGCCCTCCATGGCCGGCGGCTCGACCGGCGCAGAGGGTTCGGGATCGTCGGCGAACACGTTGGCAATCTGATCCTCAAGGCTGAGCAGCTCCATGACGTGATCCATGGTGGGCTCGAACTGCGGCCCATCGGACATGCGCCTGCTGGCGGCGTTCCGGATGTCCTCGTTCCGGACGGCGGTGGGATCATCGGATCCGAGAGAAAAATAATCCTGATCAACCGGGGGTGGCGTCATCTCGAAGGGGTTTTCCGCTTCTTCGTCGGGGTGATGCGGCGGCGCCGACGAGGCCCCAGCAGAGCCCGTCAGATCGGCCAGGCGGATCTCCTCGTGGGAAAGCTCCTGGATGCGGATGAAGCTCTGGCTGGCTTCCTTGAATGCCTCAAGCTCGTCGAGCTCGTTGAGCTTGCTCTGGAACTGACGATCCGAGAACGGCGCCGGATCCGACAACTGACTGGCCATCCCGGATCCGTAGGGGTCGTCGCCAGCATCCTCGTCGATGACATCCTCGTCACCCTGATCCAGCCCCTTGAGGGAATCCAGCATCGCGGCGAGATCCAGATCATCATCGTCATCAATCTCGTAGATGCCCTTGGATGCATCCCTCTGCAGCATCGCCTGTTCGAGTTCTTCGTCGCTGTGGATGGACTCGGCCCGCTCGGAGAAGGTGAGCGGCTGCTCGACGAGCTCCTCTGAGGACATGTCCGACTCAATCGACTCGATCTCCTTGAGGATGTTGAACAGATCTTCGTCGGCCGATGCAGCGGAGACCTTCGGACGGGAGGACAGGATCCGGTCGGCCAGTTTCGAATCCGGAGACACCAGCCTGATTTCCTGCGCGACCTCCTGCGCCTTCAAGGGATCGCTTTTTTCCCACTCGGAGGCCAGCTTCTCCATGATGTCCAGCGCCTCCTCCTTCTTGCCGAGGCGCATGTATACGTCTTTCTCCAGTTCGAGCACCGACAGGGCCTGCCGCGCACCGATTTGCTGAATCAGTTCGAGCGACTGGTCGTACAGGCTGAATTTGAAGAACGCGGTGGCTTCCTCGAGCTTCTTGACGTCCTCGCCGGTCACGATCTGGGCGCGGTCGTCCTCCTCGATTTCGGCGATGTCGTCGATCTCCTCGAGTTCCTCCAGCGAGATCTCCTCGATGGGCTCGCTGAAGTCGCGGCCGCCGCGACGCGCCGAGGTGCTCTTCTTGCCATCGATAGGAGGTATGGGGACCGCCGTCGGTGCGGGAGCGGCCTTTTTGCGTCCCAGCGCGATCAGGGTCTCCTCGTCCTGCGGCAGGATCTCAAGAATCCGTTCCAGAACAGCCTCGCTCTCGGTGATCTTGCCCTGCTCCCGGTAGATGCGGGCCAGCTCTCGATACACGTTGACGGCACTGTCCTGCTTGGAGAGCGCAAGAAACATGCGGGCCAGCAGTTGCAGCAGCGAGGGATCCGACGGATTGTTCTGCAGGAAGCGCAGCAACAATTTGAGCACCTGCTTGAGCTTCTCCTCGGGGGCACGGGAGCGAAGATAGGCTTCGGCGAGCTTTTTGCTGTTGTCCACGTCGTCGGGATCGTGGAACATCAGGCGCTCGGCCACCCGGATGAAGTCGGTGGGATCGTGCTCGTGCTCAAGCAGGACCGTGACCTTTCGAAGCTCCGCGGCAGCCTCTGACTTGCGCCCGAGGCGTGACAATGTCTCAGCGAGGTGCGCACGGTACGTCCAGGAGGAGGGATCCAGATCGGCCATGCGCTGAAGCGTCGCGAGCATCGCCTCGATGTTGCCGGCCGCCTCCTGCAACTTGGAGAGCCTGTCGAGTTGGTGGATCGCGTCGGGCAGGAAATTGGTGGCCGCGTAGACTTCGGCGAGTTTCAGGTAGACTTCCTCAATGTTGGCATCCAGCGTCTGGATCTGGCGCAGAATGGCCAGAGCCTTGCTGTAGAATCCTTGTGCAAAAAAATCATCGGACAGCCGGAGATAGGTCGTAATCGCACCCCGGGTGTCCCCGGAACGAACCTGAATGTCCCCGATTTTTTTCCACACCCGCATGTCCGTGGGATCCGCGTCGACGATTTTCTGGAACTCTTTGATCGCCTTGTCGAACTGGCCCTTCTGGAGATATTTCTGTGCCGAGTTGGAAATCTTTTCCTTGTCGATGGGCACGGGTAACTCCTATTAGAAAAACTCGATGAATCGGGGTGCAGCCAGCCGCATCAGGAAACGGGCCTTGCCGAAATTGCCGTCGGGTGTGCATGCGACAATTAAAAAATACTCGCGATTCACGACCCGGAACAGCAGCAGCAGTTCACGCGTCCGGACCATCATCTCCTCGAGATCTCCCACCTCAAGGATGGAGGCCTGACGTTTGACGTTGGTCATCAACTGGGAAAATTCGATGCCAAGAGTCTGGATATCCAGATCGCCGACGACGTGATGATCGACCTCGATGCCGTCAAAATCCATCAGGAGCGCAGCCCGGCCACCTTCTACGCCTTCGACAAGTTTCCGCAGATGTTCCTTGAACATGAATGCCTCCAGTCGGCCAATCCTACGCGCGACTATCTATATGGTCAAGCTGACATTCCGAATTTTCGAGGGGTTTTCCCGGAAGCCGCCGGTCCTTTCCAGGACTGCCTACCCTCCCGGGTCCGCCGGACCCTTCAGGTCCACCAGGACAGCCTGCCCTCTTGGGTCCGGGCACACTCTACAGGATCCGATCCCCGGTTGTCCAGTTTTCCAATGGACAAAAACCATGCATCCGATCAGGAAAAGATCAGCTTGCAAAGTGATTCGTTTTGTGACATAAAGCTGAACCCTGCCGGGCTGTCAACTTGGTTTGACATTCCGGAGGTTCGCATTCCGTCATTGAGGTATTGTCATGAAAAGACCCTATCAGCCCCATAAAATTTCCCGTCTTCGCACCCATGGTTTCCGTGCCCGCATGGCCACCGCCGACGGACGCAAGGTCCTGTCCCGCCGTCGCGCCAAAGGTCGCAAGCGCCTGACCGTGTCCATACACCAGAAGTAGTCCCCCATCGGTGATCCTCCGCATTGACCTCCGTCTGTTCGTTCCCGAAGTCGGTTCGTCTGCTCAGCCGGACTGACTTTCTGGCCGTTCAGAATTCGCGTCAGCGCGTTGTAACGTCTCGTGTGGTGTTCTTTCTCCTGAAAAACGAACTGGGGCACTTCCGGGTGGGTTTCACCGTTTCCCGCAAGTTCGGCTGCGCCGTACAGCGCAACCGCATCCGGCGACGGCTTCGGGAGGCCCTGCGGCGCTCCATGCCGCAGCTGGCTGCGTTCCCGGTGGATGTCGTCGTGCTGCCCCGTGACGGTGTGCAGATCGCGGAATTCACCGAACTGCTCAGTGACATCGGCCGCCTCGTGCAGCACCTCCAGGAGCGCTCCCTTTGATTGCCCGCTTCTTCATCGCCATGATCTCATTTTACCGGAAATGGATCTCCCCGGCGAAGCGGGTTCCCACCTGCCGATTTTTGCCGACCTGCTCCGAGTATTCCATCGAGGTTTTCCGGCATCGGGGCGCCTGGGTCGGTTTTTGGTTGACTCTCTGGCGGATTTTGCGTTGTCATCCCTTCGCGCGCGGCGGCTATGATCCGCCTCCGATTCATCCCAAGTCCCATGAAGGTACCCGTATGAACAAGCTGCATGTCTGGATTTTCTTTTTGATTTCAGTTGGTTTCTGGTCGATCTCCCCGGTCGGCGCCCAGCCGGCACCCGCTGTCGCCCCCGGTGGGACCGCTGTCGCCCCCACGGCACCCGTGGTTACCCCCGCGACACCTTCGTCCAGCCCGACGCCCGACGCCCTGTCCACCCCCGTGGCCGTCCCGCAGGCCGACGCCACCCCCGTGGCCGTCCCGCAGGTCGACGCCACCCCCGTGGCCGTCACGGTCCCGCCCGCGGCGATCGTGCCCGCCCCCGCGACGGCCCCCGCGCCCGCGCAAAGCCGGCACCTGTACTTCACCGAGACGCCGTACTCCGGTGAGCCCATCGAAGAGAGTGATCCGCGCCTGGTCATCGAGACTCAGTTGTTCACCGCCCGCTTCACCCTGCAGGGCGCCGTGTTCTCCTCCTTCATCCTCAAAAATCCGCAGTACCGAGAGAAGGTCATCCCCAAGGAGTTCCTCCGCGAAAAGCGCCGCGAGAAGCGCGACCAGCAGATGGACCTGATCAAGACCTGGTCTCCGATGTTCCTCCCGTTCCAGATGGAGATGGAGATCGAGCGCGAGGCCGAGACCCTCGACGCCCACTCGTTTTACCATGTGAAGCGCGAGATCAACTTCCGTCCGCTCCTGCAGAAGTGGGAGCTCGAGAGCCGCACCGACGACGCCAAGATCACCACGCTGGTGTTCCGCCTGATCACCGACCGTCCCTGCCCGGCCGGCGTCGAGGCAGCCCCGGGAGCCTGCTTCCCGGTCGAGATCCGCAAGACCTACCGCATCTACGCCGACCGCTATGACCTGGATCTCGTCGTCGAGGTGAAGAACCTGATTCCGGTGAAACTGAACATCAAGAAGACCCTCTTCAGCGTGTTCAGCCTGCACGAGGGCGAGTCCTCCACCGGCTTCTTCAACCCCGTCTCCGTCGCCAAGGAGGCCATCTGCTACCACGCCGACGGCGTGAGCGTGCAGAGCTTCAACGTCATCATGAACGGCGCGTCCAATGGCTGCATGGGCTGCTCCACCTCGTCCTGCTCCTGCCAGCGCACCCCGTCCAAGGCCAGCGAGTTCGCCCGTGGCGCACGCTGGGCCGGCATCGACGCCCGCTACTTCCTGATGGTGCTGGTCAAGGACTACGGCGCCGACGACGGCGGCTGCCGCTTCATCGCCCAGAAGATCCAGGAGATTCCCGGGTACGGCCTGATCACCACGCAGATGGACATGAACGGCCCGCGCCCGGTCGAGGCCGGCCAGACGGTCGCCCTCCCCTTCAAGTTGTATCTCGGACCCAAGGACCTCAACTACCTCGACACCGTGCGGGTTCATCGCTCCGGTGAGGAGGCTGCAAACGTCAATCCAAAACTGAACGAATCTGTCGATTTCGGCCTCTTCTGGTTCATCGGCAAGCCGATGATCTTCCTGCTCAAGCTCGTGCAGAAGGTCGTGATCAACTGGGGTCTGGCCATCATCCTGCTGACGCTCCTGATCAAACTGGTCACGCTGTACTGGACCAACAAGAGCATGCGCAGCATGAAGAAAATGGCCTCGCTCAAGCCCGAGATGGATGCGCTGCAGAAAAAGTACGCCAACGACAAGGAAAATCTTAACAAAGAAATCATGGCGCTATACAAGAAGCACGGGGTCAATCCCCTGGGCGGCTGCCTGCCCATGCTTCTCCAGATGCCGATCTACATCGCCTGGTACCAGGCGCTGATGGCCTCGGTGGAGTTGTACCGTGCGCCACTGTTCGGATGGATCAACGATCTGACCGCGCAGGATCCGTTCTTTGTGCTGCCCATCCTTATGGGGTTGCTGATGTTCATCCAGCAGAAGATGACGCCGACGGCCGGCGACAACCAGCAGGCCAAGATCATGCTCTACACGATGCCGATCATGTTCACCGGAATCATGCTCTTCCTGCCCTCGGGCCTCACGCTCTACATCCTCACCAACACGGTGCTGGGCCTGGCCCACCAGTGGTACATGAACCACAGCGAAGATGCCCGCGCCTGACATTTTCCTCGATGACACCATCGTCGCGGCCGCAACCGGGCCCGGCGCAGGCGCCATCGCCCTGATCCGACTCTCCGGCCCCGAAGCGTTCCCGATCCTGGGGCGCCTGCTGACGACACAGCCGCGCTGGCGTCACGGCCGAGCGCGCCACCTGCTCGTCGAAGGCCTCGACGACTTCCTGGTCACACCCTGGTTCGCGCCGCGGTCCTACACCGGCGAGGACACGGTGGAGATCTCCTGCCATGGCAACCCGCTCATCGTCGAGCGATTCCTGTCACGCCTGAAGGACGCCGGAGCCAGACCGGCCGGACCTGGGGAGTTCACCTACCGCGCCGTCCGGCACGGCAAGATGACCGTGACCGAGGCCGAGCGCATCGCCCACCGGCTCCGGGCACGGTTGCCCTGGGAGCTCGAACTGGTCGAGACCGGCCCCGACGCCGGTCTGGCGTTCTCGCGGTTGCTGACCCAGGTGCATCTGGCCCAGGCCGATCTCGAGAGCGCCATCGAGTTCCAGGAGGGGGACGGCCCCGACTGGGAGCCGCTGGCGATGGAGATCCGCCGGATCGCAGCGCAGGCACGGCTGCAGGATCATTGGGCACGGCTGCCCCGCGTGCTGCTGCTGGGCGCGGTGAACACGGGAAAGAGCACGCTGTTCAACCGCATCGCCGGGTATGAACGCGCGATCGTCTCGGACCAACCCGGCACCACCCGCGACTGGCTGGAGGCCGAGATCCGGCACGACGGCCTCCCCTTCCTGTTGATCGACAGCGCCGGCCTCCGTCCCGGAGCCGCTGGCCTCCGTCCCGGAGCCGCTGGCCTCCGTCCCGGAGCTGATCCGATGGCACCCGTCGAAGGTCCCGAAGCCGAGGGCATCCGGCATACGCTCGACCTGGCGCGCGACGCCGACGTGCTCGTGGCGTTCTCCCCTGCGCCCGGGACGGCAGCCGATCCCCGCGCGATCGCGGTGCAGGGCAAGGCCGACGACGGATCCCCCCGGGGGGAGCTCCTGCCCGTCTCGGGAAGGACGGGCGCAGGTGTGCAGACCCTGCTTGACCGCATCGTGGACGAGATCAGGGCACAGCGATCCACCGACCGGCCCCAGTGGTGGTTCTCCGCGCGGCTGGCCGAGCTGGCGCTGGCCCTCGAAGCCGGGTTCGGACGGGTTCAGGGCGAGGTGCTCCCGGAGGTGCGCGCGCTGCACCTCAAGGCGCTCGCCCTCCGTCTCGAGGAGGCCCTCGAGGTCCCTCCGGCGGATCTCTACGAAATGATTTTTTCCCGTTTCTGCATCGGGAAATAAAGGATTCGAAGGCATTCAGCTTGAGTTGGAAGGTTTGAGCAGGTATAAGGCCGTCGAAGCGGAGGTGCGCCATGACCCGTTATATCGAAGGACAATTATTTGGAAAAGGCTACAAAATCTGCGTCGTCGTCTCCCGGTTCAATTCCCTGGTCACGGAGCGGCTCCTCGAAGGCGCCATCGACGCCTTCTCCCGCTCCGGACTGGATCTGGCGGATCTGACCGTGATCCGCACGCCCGGCGCCCTGGAGATCCCTGCCACCGCAAGGCGCGCGGTCGCCTCGGGCAAGTATGACGGTATGGTGTGCCTCGGAGCCGTGGTCCGCGGTGACACCCCTCACTTCGACTACGTCAGCGCCGAGTCCGTCAAGGGCGTGGCCCAGTTGTCCATGCAGGCCGAGATCCCGGTGATCATGGGCATCCTGACCACCGACACGATGGAGCAGGCCCTGGACCGCGCCGGGGCCAAGGCCGGCAACAAGGGCTTCGAAGCCGCGCGCGGGCTGCTAGAGATGATCCACGTCTTCGCGGAGATCGGTTCGTGATGCCCGGAAAACAACCCTCCCGCCGGGGAGGCGGTTCCAGGGGAGGTGGCTCCCGCACCCGCCGCCGGGCAGCCCGTGAACTCCTGCTTCAGGCTTTTTACGCCTGGGACGTGGGGCGCATGGATCTGTCCGACGACGCCCTCGAGGTCCCCTTCCGCACCGAGATCGAGGGCGAGCCCGACGACGCCTGGGTTCAGGAGTTGATCCGCCTGTTCACGGACAACACCGACTTCATCGACGACCGGATCCGCAACGCCAACAGCCGCTGGCGCGTCGAGCGCATGGACAAGGTTGACCTCTCCATCCTCCGGCTGGGGGTCACCGAACTGTACTTCACCGACACGCCGGCCCAGATCATCATCAACGAAGGCATCGAACTGGCCAAGCGCTACGGCAGTGAGACAAGCGCGCGGTTCGTGAACGGCGTACTCGATGCAGTCCGGAAATCCCGCCCCAACGAATGAATTCCTGACCCTGGATTCCGACCGGATCCATCCTGCGACCTGTGGAAACAAGGCGGCCAGGCTTGCTCAACTGCGGCGGCGCGGTCTTCCCGTGCTTGCCGGAGCGGTGTGGGGGGGCAGCGAAATTCCCTCTGAAGCCGACCTGCTCAGGCTGGAACGCACACTACCATTGCCCTGGATCCTTCGCTCCTCGGCCGCTTCCGAAGACGGAAACCTCACCTCGTTGGCGGGCTGTCACCTGTCCGTCGGACCCGTGTCCGGCATCCCGGAGGCCCTCGAGGCTTTCGGACGGATCCGCAGGACGACCGACGCCGCCCGCACTCTCGGCGCGATCTCAGGCGTCTGGATCGGACCGCCGGCAGTGCTGTTCCAGCCTCATCGGACCTTTGCGTTCACCGGGGTGGCCCTGTGGCCCCATCCCGGGGACGAGGCCACCCTGCGCATCGAGGGCGCCTCCGGAGGACGTGTGGTCGACGGTGACGCTCCCGAGGCGCTGCCAGGGGCGCTGACGGACCGCGTGCGTCAACTGGTGCTGCAGACCCTGCCCGAGCTGCCGGTGGGCGGCCTGGATCTCGAGTGGGGCGCCCTCCCGGACGATCAGGGATGGGAACTCACGCTGCTGCAGGCACGACCCCTGCTGCCCACGGCGCAGGATCCCCCAACCTACATGTCGTCGGGAGTCTGGATCCACAATACCCACCATCATCCCCACGTCCTGTCGGTCTTCTACGCCTCGGTCGTCGAGGCCACGCGCGACCGGCTCGGCCTTCCTCAGGGAGCGTGGCTCGGGCGCCTCTACGAGCGTCAGGATCGGGATCCACTGCCGGGCTTCGACGCCGGGATCCAGGAGCTTGCTGCAGGGCCGCTGCTGGACCAGCGCCATCGACTCCAGGTGCAGGTCGACCGCTTCTTGCGGTTTGTGCGTTCCTACCTGACCCGGCGCAGGCCGGTCCGGCCCGGCGCCAACTGCGTCGCAGCCCTGCTGACGGCGGCGCCCCGGGACTGCGTGCTCAAGCGCGACCGCTGGTTCGACTTCTGCGAGATCTTCCCGGCGTTCTGGGACCCGCAGGCCCCGTCCATCGCCGACGGACTGGAGCGGCTGCGCGTGGTTTGTCAAGTCAAACCGGACCCGGCACGGACCGAAACCGTTCGGATCGGACCCGGGGACACCCCATGGCGGGTCTTCGCCCGCAGCGTGGACAGCCGGGAGCAGGACGACTGGGTGTTCGCCCGCATGCTGCGCACGCTCCGGATCGCGGTCCTGGACTGGGGGGACGCCGCGACGACCGCAGGCTGGATCGCGACCCCCCAGGACGCGTTCCTGCTGACGCTGCCCGAGCTCCTCGCCGGCCGGCCGCCGGCGCCGGCGCTCCCGGGTCTGCGGCGTCAACTCCTGCGCGCGCAGGAGTCTTTCTCGGCACCCGAGCGGGTGGTCGACGGGGTGCCCCGGTGGTCGCAGGCCCGCCAATCAACTTCGGCCGGAGAACCGGCTTCTGCCACAGAACTCCAGGGCGAAGGCGCGGTCCCGGGCCGGGCCGGTGGCATCGTTGGCCCCCTGCCGGTCCCCGGAGAGGCGGCAGCCGGACGGATCGCGGTCGTGCACGCCCTCACCCCGCAGGATATCGTCCTTCTGCCCGGGGTCGCCGGGCTCATCGTCGAACGGCCTGGCACGTGCGGTCACGCCGTGCTCATCGCCCGGGAGCTGGGCATCCCCACCGTGACCGGCGTCCCTGGCTGCATCCACCGCATCCCGGCGGGATCGCAGGTGTGGATCGACGGCACCCTTGGACGCGTCCGGTGGCATCAGCCCACTTGACCCTTCCGTGAAAAAGGCGTACCCATGGGGCCGGAGGCAGCCGATGCATTCTGTACGTCGCCCTGTCGTCGCAGGACGCTTCTACCCTTCCTCGGCCGGAGCCCTGGAACGTGAAGTGAAAAACTATTTAAGTTTTGCCCATGCCCTGTCCGAGCAGCCGGTGGCAGCGCTGTGCCCGCATGCCGGCATCCAGTATTCCGGTGGAACGGCAGGCCGCCTCATGGGCGCCCTTCCGACGATCCCGGACACGGTCATCCTCCTGGGACCCAACCATACCGGCCTGGGCCTGCCCGTGGCCGTGGACTCCCACGACGCCTGGGAAACCCCGCTGGGTACCGTCGCGGTCCATACCGCACTGCGGGACCGCCTGATCTCCCTGGGCCCGGAGTGGATCGCCGCCGACGCCGAGGCGCACCGCCGGGAGCACAGCCTCGAGGTCCAGTTGCCCTTTCTTCAGTGCCGCCGCAATGATTTTCGCATTCTGCCCATTTGCCTGGGTTTCCACGATTATACTCCGGCCGCAGAACTCGCCCACCTGTTGATACAGGTAGCCGACGAGCTCTGCGGTTCTAATTATATAATTATCGCTAGCACCGATATGAGTCACTTCCATCCACAGGAGACGGCCCTCCGACTCGACCACGAGGCGCTGGAGCCCTTCCTGGAAATGAACCCCGAGAAAGCCTGGGACACCGTCGTCTCCAGGGACATCTCCATGTGCGGGGTCATTCCCGCCGTGTGCGCCCTGTCGGCGGCCCTTCTCGCAGGGGCGACCCGGGCCAGGTTGATCCACTATGCCACCTCCATGGAAGCCTCCGGCGACGCTTCCTCGGTGGTCGGCTATGCTTCGATGGTGTTTTCCGCATGAAAAAACTGAACCAGCTCCTGGCCGCTCTGTGCATCCCCATCGACCGTCTCCTCAACCGCCTGATCGGCAAGGGCTTCGGCTTCAAGGACATCTTCACGCTGGTGAACCTCGCCGGCGGCACCGCCGGGATCTACCTGGCCATGCTCGGCCGCCCGGTGGACGCCTCCTACGCGGTGCTGCTGGGCTTCATCCTGGGTGACTCCCTCGACGGCTATGTCGCGCGGCTGACCGGGCATTCCAACCAGTTCGGTTCGGACTTCGACACCATCACGGACCACCTGGCCCAGGGTATCGCGCCGGCGTTCATCGTGTTCTCGCACCTGGCGCCCCTGAACCTCGAACTGGCGCTGGGCATGACGTTCCTGCTGATCTCGGCCGGCAGCATCCGCCATGCCCGCAACACCGCCGTCCCGTTCACTTTCAAGTTCTGCTGGAAGGGCCTGCCCCGGCCCATCGCGGCGATGATGCTCTTCTCCCTCTACAACTCCCGGCTGATCTGGAAGCTGCCCGGCGCCCACTGGTGGCTCGCCGGACTCACGGTGGCCATCGCCGTGGGCCTGCTGACGGATTTCCCCTTCGTGAGCCATCACGGACGAAGGCTTCAGCGCTGGGTCGTTGCTCTCGTGCTGTTCGCCTACGTCGCGGTCATCGCACAGGCGCTGTTCTACCGGCAGTTCGTGTGGGAGTTCCTTTTCCTGAGCATGTTCGCCTACATCTTCCTGGGCTGGATCGTCCTGCACCCGGAAGAACGCCAGGAGTTCTGGAGGGCCGCGCGGAAGTGGCGCGAGGAGCTCGAGGGACACACCCCCGCGTAAGCGGCGACGACCGCGGAAGGAAGACCCATGCCGGACACCCTATTGGCCGCCCACCTCACCGACATCCATTATCCCGTGCCGTCCTGTTTCCAGCTGCGTGACCTCATGAGCAAGCGCATCACCGGCGCGGTGAACCTGCTGGTATCCTCTCGACGCTCGTTTCGGCCGCACCTGCTCAAGAGCCTGCTGTCCCACCTCCGGGACATCGGGGTCTCCCACCTGATGATCACCGGCGATCTGGTCAACCTGGCCTATCCCGAGGAGTACCTGCGGGTGCGAACGCACTTCGAGGAGAGCGGCTTCGAGCCTCACCAGGTGTCCGTGGTGCCCGGCAACCATGACGCCTACCTGCCCGACGCCATCGAGCACGAGATCTTCTGGGAAAACCTTGGTCCCTTCGCCTGGGCCGCCGGGCCACAGGATTATCCGGTCGTGCGCACGGTCGGTCCCATCGAGATCATCGGCCTGTCCACCGCGCTCCCGACGGCGCTGGGCATGGCCTACGGCGAGCTGGGCGAGGGCCAGTTGCAGCGTCTTGAAGCCATCCTGAAGAAGAAATCCGGCCGTACACGCGTGATCCTGATCCATCATGCTCCCTGCCCGGGCGCCGAATCATGGCACGACGGTTTGGTCGACGGCGCCCACCTGCGCCGCCTGCTGTGGAAACACGGCGTGGACCTGATCCTTCACGGCCACGAACACCGTGACGTGGAGCGGAGGATCGACGGTCCCGGAGGTTCCCAAATTCCGGTGATAGGCACCGGCTGCGCGATCCTTGACGACCCGCGCCCGGCCCTGCGGGCCCGGGCCCGGTTGTTCCGGTTCGGCGAAACAGGCCTGGAGCGCTCCTGGGTGATCGTGCACGATCCGGCCTCAGGACACTGGAAATCACCATCGGGCGTCTTCATCCCCGACTCCCCCGCCGGAGTGTGAAAATGCAGCGGTCCACCAGGCCCCTCCTGATCATGGGGATCCTGTGGATCGTCCTGATCGGCGGACTGGGCCTGGGCTTCCTCTGGAACCGGCAGGACCTCCGGCGACGGAATCAACATGGACAGGCCCTCGTCGCACGTTACGATGACGGCGTCCCGCTGGCCCAATGGCGCACCCATGCAGAAGCGCTGTCAGCCAGCGAACGGGCGGCCCGCGCCAACCCGGCGGATCCTTCAGTGTGGTCCATCTGGGCGCTGGTGCAGTCCCAGGGCGTCCTGCTTCAGGGCGCAGATCCAGGCCCATGGAACAGGATCCACCGGGTGGCCTCCCAGTTGCTGGGCCGCGACTGGGCCTTCTCCGACGCGCGCACCCGGATTCGCCTGCTGACCTCGCGCATTCTTGTGCGCTGTGCCACCGCCGAGACCCGAACCGAGTTGATGGAAAACTTTTACGAGGCTTTGCGCGTCTGGGATCTCTGGCCCCGCTCGTCGCTGCTGCGCAACGCCACGCTGTGGGCGGGCGTGGCGGCAGGTCAGGATGCCTTCGTGAAGAACCTGCTGCCAGGACCCGAGCAGCCCATGGACTGGCCCCTGCTGCTGGACTGGCACCTGTCACGTGACCAGTTCGACGAAGCCGAAGGAATCCTGGACCTCTGGAACCGGACCGAGCCGGGACACGCCACACTCCCGCTGTGGCGCGACTGGATCGCCTGCCGGCGTGGACAAAGGCCTGCGCTGCCGGAGCCCGCCGCCGGTGACGTCCCACCTGCTCAGAGGGCCTGGACCCACCTGGTGCGCGCCTGCGCAGCCGGCGATGACCGGGAGCGTGCCGTCTCCGAACTGCAGAAGGTGCCGCTGGTGCCGCAGGACGCCGTGCTGCTGGCCGTGATGCGGCTGGCCCAGGAGATCGACGCCCAGGAACTGTACTCCCAGGTCAGGAAGGAGTTCTCGCAGCGCCGCAGCCCTGTCGACGGGCGGCTCGAGAGGCTGGACGCCACGGACCGCATGAACCGGCTGGAGCCCGAGCCCGCTTTTGCCTGGTTCTCGCAGCGGAAAACCGCGCCGCGAGACGCCACGGCCGTATGGTCGGCGATCCTCTCAGGGGAGCTTGCGACCGCCCGACGGTGGGCAGCAGGATCTCCTAAGGCCACCTGGCCGCCGATCGCGTTCTTTGAGACCTTCACCGGGACGGACCTGAACGAGCTCGACCGTCTGTCCCACCAGGGGTTGCACCGCCGGTGGTGGTCTGCTCTGTGGTCCAAGGCCGCCGTTTCGTCGCTGGATCATCTGGAGTGGGGCACCACGTCCTACGAAGCCCGCCTGACAACTCTCCGCGAGCGGCTGGCGACGCTGCCCGTGGACTCGCGCTTCACCGCACGGCTGGCTGCCCGCGTCGACTTCGACCTGGAGCGCTTCGCCGAGGCCGGCGGGGCCCTGGCGCGCCTCTGCGGAGACGAAACCTTGAGGTTCGAGGATGATCTCGGTCCTTGCAAGACCCTTCGGGGTCCTGAAGCCGACCTTGAGCTCTACGCCCGGTTCCTGACCTGCGAGGAGGTCCGGCCCGTGGACTATCCGCGGGTGCGCGAGCAACTGGAGCGGATCCTCCCGCTGCTGGCGCCGGCCGGAAGGCCCTCGTTTCAGGGTTTGTTCTGGCAACTGCGATTCCTGCGGATCACCCTGCGTGCCCAGCCAGGACAGGGCACCCTGGTGGAAGAGAAACTCAAGGCGCTCTCGATCCCGCCTCAGTTGACCGACCCGGAGATCCTTCTGGAAGCGGCCCTGATACACCTCTACCTCGGGAAGGCCGAAGCAGCAGCCGGCTTGCTGTCTCGGCTGACCGTCCTGCCCGTGCGCGATGCCCGCAGGCTCGCCCATCACCACCTCGTGCTGCAGGATCCGACCCGGGCCGTCGCCGTGCTCCAACCGGTGCTTGCACGCGGTGATCTCGCCCCGCGGGTACGCCAGACCCTGCGGGTGCTGCAGGCCGAGGCCCGTCTGCAGTTGAAGCAGGACGTGTGCGCTGAATTCGAGGATCTGTTTCGACTCGATCCCTGCCCGGAGATGGCCGTGACCACCGCCCAGGCGTACCTTGCCAGGGGCCGTCGCGAAGACTGTCCCAGGCTGCGGGAGTTGATCTCGCCTTTCACTGCAAAGTCCCCAGAACTGGCACGCACCACCGCCGAAATCGCAAAGTTCTGCGCGGACCCGGATCGCTAACTTCCCTCTTGAAACCCGATGCCGTTTCGTGTAGGAGTGGGGCGGCAATCGTGAAAAACCTTGGGAACAAGGTCCGAACAATTTCCTTCAACCTCTTTCGAAACAAGGTATGGTGCCATGACTGAGTTCAATTACGAAAAAGAATGGAATTCTCACAATCCGTGGTCCTTCATTCCCGAGAAACTGAACATCGGGTACGCCTCCTCGGACGCCGTCTGCGACCGTGGCCTCGGCGACAGGGCCGCCATTTACTGGGAAAACAGCAAAGGCGAGAAGCGCAAGCTCACCTACGACGACCTGCGCCGGCAGACCAACAAGTTCGCCAACGTGCTCACCAAGCTGGGCTTCGGACGCAACGACGTCCTGCTGCTGCGCGTGGGCAATCAAGTCGAGTTCTACATCTGCGCCCTGGCCGCCACCAAGTGCGGCGGCATCTTCATTCCTTCTTCCACGATGTTCCGCGAGAAGGACATCCTGTACCGCTGCAACGACGCGAAGGTGAAGGCCATCGTCACCACGCCGCAGTTGGTGGACGTGATTGACGCGATCCGCGACGAGGCCAAGACCCTCGAGCATGTGATCGTGTTCGATTATCTCGGCGAGACCACGACCAACCCCCGCCACGTCAAGTACGACATTGAGATGGCGGCGGCCTCCGACGAATTCAAGAGCGTCGACACAGACAACGGCGACGTGGCGTTCGTCGCCTACACCTCCGGCACCACCGGCGATCCCAAGGGTGTCGTGCACTACCACCGCTACGGCCTTGCCTACGAGTATCTGGCCAACTACTGGTACAACTATGACACGCCCGACGTCATCACCTGCCCGGCCGAGGTCGGCTGGCTGCTGCCGGTGTCCTCCTCGTTCCTGTTTGCGCTGCACCGCGGCATGAGCATCGTGCTTTACCATGAACTGGGCGCATTCTCCCCCGAGAAGTGGTTCGAATTGTTCGCCACCTATGGCGTGTCCGTGTTCATCGGCACCCCCACGATGTATCGCATGCTGCTCAAGGTCGAGAACGCCGAGACGCGCTTCGACATATCAAAATGGCGCGAAGGCGTGAGCGCCGGCGAGCCGCTGACCCCGGACACCATGGAGCAGGTGAAGACCCGCTTCAACATCAGCATCCGCGACGGCATCGGCATGAGCGAATGCATGGTGTACGCGCACAACTGCGTGGGCATGCCGGTCTATCCGGGTTCCTGCGGCCGTCCCGGCCCGGGTATCGTGATCAACCTCATGGAGACGCCCGAGGAGGACGAGGAGTCCGCCGGCAAACTGGTGCCCGTGAAGAAGGGTGATCCTGGCGTCCTGTGCGTGAAGATCGACTCCCATCCCGGCATGATGAAGGAGTACCTGAACAAGCCCGAAGCCACCGCCGAGGTGTTCCGGGACGGCTGGTTCTACACCGGCGACGTGCTGCGCGAGGACGAGCAGGGTTACTTCTGGTTCATCGGCCGCGCCGACGACGTGATCAAGGCCTCCGGCTACCGGATCAGCCCGTTCGACGTGGAGAGCGCCCTGATGAGCCATCCGGCCGTGTTCGAGGCCGCCGCCGTCGAGAGCCCGGATCCCCTGCGCGACAAGGTCGTCAAGGCGTTCATCGTGCTGCGTCCGGGAATCGTGGAGAGCCCCGAACTGACCAAGCAACTGCAGGATCACGTCAAAAACGTGGCCGCACCCTACAAGTATCCGCGCAAGGTGCAGTACGTCAAGGAGCTGCCCAAGACCCAGTCCGGCAAGGTCAAGCGCAAGCTGCTGCGCCGCATGGAGTTCGAAGGCACTCCTTACCAGATCTAAGGGTATTCCGGCATTTTTCCACGCACTCAGCTCCTTGACTTTTGACGGTGCAGCCCCCATATTGCGATGCTATGAACCGTTCCCGCCGCTGGTGCCTCTGGATCTCCTTCTTCCTCACCGCAAACGTGCTGTTCTTTCCCGTGGCGTTCCTCTCCACTCTTTACTGGATGAACGCCGTTCCCGTCACGCACGTGCTGCTGGGCAGCGCCGTGGCCTCGATCGTCTTCTCCGCCGTCGTGGCCACCCACAAATACCGTGCGCTGACCTGGATCCAGGCCCGCCTGGACTTCTCCCGGTTCGATCGGCCGGCCCACCGGATGCTCGAGAAGGAACTGACCCGGCTCGGTTATCGCGTATCGGGCGATGAGACGGTCTTCATCGCCGGGTTCCGCGCCGATTATTATCTGGCTCCGGAGATCTGCGCTTCCTGGGACGGTGCTGTCTGCAACATCGAAGGCCCCGCCTTCTACGTGAAGAAGCTGGAGAAGCGAAATCGGCGGGCGATCATGCGACTGGATCGCAAAATCCGTCAAATGACCGATAGTCAGACCCCCCCCACCTGAGGTACACCAATACTGTCACAGAGGTTACTTCCCCCACTGTGAAAGGAGATCCCATGAAACTCATGAAGCGTTTGCGTGGCGAGACCAAAGGACAGGGCCTGACCGAATACATCATCATCGTGGCCCTGATCGCGATTGCGGCCATCGGCGTCGTCACCCTCTTCGGCGATGACATCCGTCGTCTGTTCGGCGGCGCGGCCAACGCCCTCTCCGGTGACACCAACGTGACCCCCACCACCATGGGTGCCGAGCGTCATCACACCGATACCAAGACCCTGAAGACCTTCGGTCAGATGAACGTCGGCGCGGGTGGCTGATCCCGTCTGCCGTCGAGGCGACTGAGTCCGTTTGAACCTGCCCGCTTCCCTCCAGTACTGGGTAACCGGCGCCGCCTGCCTGGCGATGCTGGGTGTGTCCACGTACACCGATCTGCGTTCTCGTGAAATCCCCAATCCCGTCGTGCTCGCCGGGCTGATCGCCGGCTGCGCCATCTGGACCCTTTTCTACGGTCTGGCCGGTTTGGGATGGGCGTTGTTGGGAGGCTTCACCGGCCTGGGCGTGTTTCTGCTGATGGCGCTGCTGGGCGCCATGGAGATGGGCGACGTCAAGCTCATGGGCGCGCTGGGGACCCTGCTGGGATGGCCCTGGGTCCTCGCCGGGCTGATTCATGTGGTCATGGCCGGCTTCTTCTTCGCGATCTTCTGGGTGATCGTGCACGGCCACGCCCGACGCACGCTCTCCAATCTGTGGACCGCCCTGGTGACCTGGCTACGCCCAGGCGCCCGCCGCGTACCGCTGGCCGAACTGCCCACCACACCGCTGCCCTATGGCGTCGCCATCGCGCTGGGCGGTGTCTGGACGCTGCTGGCGATCCGGATCCCGGAGATCAACCTGCTCTCGGCGATGTTCTAGGAGCCCCATCCGACGGGTCCGACAGGCCCGTGCTTTCTTCAATACGAAATTCTTCTTTTCCCCGTGGCAATCGTGTACGATGGCCCGACTGATTCGCCATGCGATTTCTGCACTGCTGCCTCTTCCTACTGATTTTCCAGGTCGCCCTGTGCGCGGGCCGCACGACGGACGTCTTCGCTGCTATCCCGGACCTCGAGATCGAGGGCAAGTTCCTGGAGAACGGCGCACCGATCCTGCGGGCACTGCGGCAGGAGCTCGAACGCGTATCGGTCGACGGCGACTGGGAGAGCGTGATCAAGCGGCGTCTGGCCATGCTGGGGTACACGCTGGTGAAGACAGAGATGGTGAGCGGAAAGGCGAGCCCCATCATACGGCTGCACATCGAGCCGGTCCAGCTCGTGCGCAGCGTGTTCGTGCGCGGCAACTGGCCGCTGTTCGAGTCCGACATCATGCGGCGAGTGATCCTGAGGCCCGGCTCCGCGCTGCCCGTGGTTCCGGCCGAGCGCGCCGAACTGATCGAGAACCAGGTTCGCCGGATCGAGGAATACCTGCATCGGGAGGGGTACTTCGACTCGAAGATCCGCATCCAGTTGAAGAAGCTCGACAAACCCCACGAGATCGACGTGGTGGTGCACCTGAACAAGGGCTCCTCCTACCGTCTGGGCCAACTGGACATCCGCGGCAACGACTCGATCTCCGCAAACACCATCGACGGGTTCTTCCGCCACCGGATCCTGTTCTACAACAAGCCGTTTTACCTGCAGCAGTTCAAGAAGGACATCAAGACGCTCATCCAGTACTACCGCAAACAGGGCTTCTTCGCGGTGTCGGTCAAGCACGACTTCCACAAGTCCTACAGCCTCAACCGGGAAGAGCGGACGGTCAACATCGGCATGTACATCCGCGAGCGCCGCAAGGTCGAGGTGAAGTTCAAGGGCAACCTCCAGTTGCACGAGAACCAGCTGCGGGAGCAGCTCACGTTCGTGGAGAGCGGCTCCTATGACGAGCACGAGATCGTGCGCAGCGCCAAGGCTCTGGCTCACTTCTACCACACGATGGGCTACTTCAACGCCACCGTGTTCTCCGAGTCGCACATCATCGGCGACAGCGCCCTGCGGGTGAACTTCTACATCCAGGAGGGCCTGCAGTACCGAGTCGAAAAGATCCTGTTCGCGGGCAACCGGCATTTCTCGGCCTCCCGCCTGCGTTCGGAGATCTCAACCAAGCCCTTCCCCAAGAAACTGTCGGTGATCGGCCTTGGCTCGGGCGGGTTCATCACGCCCACCCAGCTCGCCCAGGACGAGGAGCGCATCCGGGAGGCCTACAAAAAGGCGGGGTTCCCTGACGTCGAGGTGAGCAGCCGCGTGATCACCGCCGGCGACGACGCCGAGGCCGTGCTCAAGAGCACCCTGGAGGCCGCGCTTCCCTACCGCAAAGGTCACCAGTACGTGTACGTGCAGTTCACCGTCAAAGAGAAGCACCGGGTCCTTTTGGCCCGGGTCCGCTTCCTGGGCGCGGACCGAGACGAGTCTCAGTTGCGACGCCTGCAGACCGCCAAGACCGGCCAGCCGTTTTCGATGGACCGCATCCAGGCCGACCTGCTCGAGTTCAAGCGTCACTTCTCCAACCGGGGCTTCCCGTACTGCACCATCACCACCGAGATCAAGGCGTCCGACGACCAGAAGAACGTCGACGTGACCTACCTGATCGACCGCAAGCAACCGGTGCGCATCGGCCCTGTGTTCATCCGGGGCAACTTCAAGACCCGAGAAGGCGTCATCCGCCGCGAGATCCCCTTTTCGGAGCAGGATGCCTTCTCCTTCTCCAAGATCGAGGAGGCCGGCCGCAACCTGCGCAGCCTGGGCGTCTTCCGCAGCGTCCGCATCCAGTTCCTCGGGCTCGAGGAACAACTCTCCGAAATCCCGGTCATCGTCACCGTGATCGAGCGTTTCGACGACTACGGCTCGATGGAGGTCGGTGGTGGCTTCTCCACCGACAACCTTTACTTTACGAGTTTCTCCTACCAGAACCGGAACCTGTTCGGCCTGGCCAAGAGCCTCGAGTTGCGCGGTGAGATCGGCGCCGAGATCCAGAGCGGCCGCGCCACCTACCAGGATCCCCGCTTCCTGGGCACGGACCTGATCTTCGAGATCTCGGCCTTCGGACGCACAGAGGCCACCGTGCGCCTGGGCGACATCATCACCTACGGCTCCTCGGTGACGGTGCGCAAGCGCTGGTCCCAGCGGCTGCAGTGGTTCATGCGCTACGAGATCCGCCGCGTGTCCTACAAAGAAACGCTGATCCGCGTATCGGGCGCCCCCGAGGAGGACTCCAGCGTCAACTTCACGACCACGACCGCGAGCATCGGGCCGACCATCATCGTCGACCACCGCGACAACCCCCTGGTCCCCAAGAAGGGTTACCGCCTGACCAGCTCGGTGCGTCTGGCCTCGAACTACCTCGGCGGCGACGACAACTTCGTGCACTTCAACACCACCGGGCAGTTGTTCCTTCCGCTGCCGCTGGGCATGATCCTGGCGCAGGGCCTGCGCTACGACCACGGCCTGCCGTTCTCCGGCACCCAGGCGCTGCCCAAGGTCGAGCGCTTCTTCGCCGGCGGCGACACCACGGTCCGGGGCTACGAGGAGGATCTGCTGTTCACGCAGATGCTGCGCACCCCCATGCACCCGACCGGCAGCGGCGAGCTCTTCAAGGTCAGCCCCCTGGGCGGAAACATCCGCTTCATCTCGAACACCGAGTTGCAGTTCCCCATCTGGAAGTCCAGTTTCATCCTCGGCATGCCCATCTGGGGTGCTGTATTTTTTGATTCAGGCTTTATCATCAATCATTACGATACTTTTTCACAGGAATTATTTCACTCAGGCTATGGTGCTGCACTGCGATTGGTGACCCCGGTGGGGGTGATCAGCCTCGAGTACGCCATCCCGATCACCCGGGTCTGGGGCAATGAGAGCGACGGCCGCATCCACTTCAACTTCGGATTTATTTTCTGACGGCGCCGAAAAAACCGCCGAAAAGTCTTCCGGAAGCCGAGAAACAGCTGGACTTTCGGGTGAATTTTACTAATATCCCTCCCGCTCTTTCGACTCGTTTCGTCCGGCCTTCGCTGGATGAACAGTTGAATCTGTTGCGTTTTTCAAGTTTTTCGAGGTAGTGGTCATGACCAATATGAATCCCAAAGTTGCTAAAATCGGCCAGGAATTCCTTCGGACAGATCTCCCCACGTTCCGCGTGGGCGATACGATCCGGGTTCACGTCAAAGTCAAGGAAGGCACCCGCGAACGCATCCAGGTGTTCGAAGGCGTGGTGATCAAATTCCATCGCGCCGGCGTCGGCTCCACCTTCACCGTGCGCAAGGTCTCCTACGGCGTGGGCGTGGAGCGTGTGTTCCCGACGCACAGCCCCATCGTGGAAAAGGTGGAAATCGGCATGCAGGGCCGCGTCCGTCAGGCCCGCCTGTACTACCTGCGCGCCCTCCGCGGCCGTGCTGCCCGCATCCGCGAAAAGTCCCGCACGCTGGCTGCCAACTGATTCCCTGATTCCGCCAGCCGGCGGAGTAGAGTTACCACGGCCGTGTGAGTTTCCCCATGTCCGATGTCCGCGTGATCGAATACGAAGATCAGGGGACCTGGGTGTTGGGGCTTGAGCTCAACCGCGACGCCAATGCCAAGGCCCAGTTCATCAATCAAGAGGGGAAGACCGTCCGGATCCATCCGCAACGGATCACCCGCCGGTATTCGGCCACGGTTCGGCTGACCCGGGACGGCGGCTCGTTTCTGTCCGATCTCGCTCGGGAGGTCGCCGCGCTCCAGCCTGCAATCGATCTTTGCACGCTCTGGGAGCTGGTCCAGCCCGACGGCGAGCGGATGTCCGTCGAAGATCTGTGCGATCTCGCGCTCCCCCTGACGGATCTGCCCGCCCAGATCGCCCTGTTCAGATCCATGCGTGAAAAGCCCATGTATTTCCGGATTAACAAGGACGACACGATCGTCCCCCGGGAACCCGAGACGGTATCGGCAATGCTCGTGCAGGAGGCCCAACTCCAGTCGCAGAACCGGCAGAAGACCGAGTTCGTCGAGCGCGTGGTCGCCTGCCTGCGGGAGGGCCGGACCGCGACCCGTCAGGAACTGACCCCGACGGCCCTGCTCGACTCCCTGCGCGGTTTCTCGTTGTCCGGCGACGAGGAGACGCGGTGGCTCAGCGCCGCGCAGATCACCACGAGGATCGCCCAGGATACGCAAATCCCGCTGACGCCGCTGCCCCTGGCGGCGTTCACCATCCTGCAGCGACTGGGCGTGTTCGGTCCCCTCGACTGCCCGGCCGTATGCTCGCTGGCGGCCCCCGAACACTTCCCGCCGGAGGTCCTCGCCCAGGCGCAGATCGCCACCCAGAAACTGGGGGTCTGCACGACGGGCACCATCGTCACGATCGACGACGAGGAGACCCGTGATATTGATGACGCAGTAAGCCTGGTCACCCGACCCGACGGCTGCATCGAGGTGCGGGTGCACATCGCCGACCCCGGCGCCGGCCTGGAGGTCGGCTCCCCCATCGAGACCGAGGCCCGCGTCCGGGCCACGTCCATCTATCTGCCCACCCGGCGGATTCCCATGATGCCCGAGACGATCTCGGAGTTCGGGTTCAGCCTGATCGCCGGCGAGCCCCGCGCAGTGCTCACCTATGTGGCGGTGATCAACCCCGACGGGGAGGTCGTCGCATCGCACATCGAGGCAGGTGCGATCCGGGTTTCGAACCGGCTCTCCTATGACGAAGCCGACGCATCCCTGGGTGGCAGCCGTAGCCTTGGAGAGGATGTGGATCTCCTCCTGCGTGAGCTTCTGCGGATCACCCGCATTCTGCAGGCCCAGCGCGTGGCCCGGGGCGCGATCGATCTCAAGCTGCCCGAGGCCAAGGTCCGCGTCAACGCGCAAGGGGAGATCTCGATCAAGGTGCTCGAAGCCGACAGCCCGTCCCGGGCCATCGTCTCGGAGTGCATGATCCTGGCCAACACCATCGCCGGCCGCACCGCGCGGGCCGAACACCTGAACGTGATCTACCGGACCCAGAAGCCCCCCGAGTCCCCCCTGCCCATGCATGACGACTCCTCGGGCATGTTCCAGTTGGTCCGCAAACTGAAGAAGGGCGAGCTCAGTTGCCATCCCGGCCCGCACTTCGGACTGGGCGTCGACGTATACCTGCAGGCCTCGAGCCCGCTGCGCCGTTACTCCGACCTGCTCGCGAGCCTGCAGATCCGCGCCTGGCTGCTCGGACTGCCGCAGCCCTTCGAGCCGGCCGACCTGATGCCGATCCTGGGCAACGCCGAGGCCGTCGCCGACGAGGTCTCCCGCGTAGAGCGCAAGAGCACGCGCTACTGGCTGCTCGAGGCCTTGGCGCGCCGTTCCGGGACGGTCACCGCCCTGGTTCTGGAGAGCAGCCCCAAGCTGCGCGCGCAGGTTCTGATTGAGGACATGGCCCTGCGGGTGTATGTTCAGGTCCCGCGGGTGATTCCGGTCGGCGAACGCATGTCGCTGCGCGTGACCCATGTGGATCCGCTGCGGGATCAGGTCGTGCTCGATCATGTCCAGATTCTCTGAGCTCCGTTTTCCGAAGACCCTGCCTCCTGGACGCACCGGGCTCGCCATTTTTCTGATCACCGGCCTCGTGTATGCGCTCGTCTCGGGTAACCGCGTCCTCTCGGCATCAAAGAACAACCACTTCGCCTACCTGGCGCGCGCGCACCTGGCCGGCACGACCCGCCTGGTCGATCCCCGTCCCCACGGCAACGACTGGGCCCGCGTGCAGACCCTCACGCTGGCCGATGGACGCGTTCTGTCAGGCACCTACTGGAAGACGCACGGGCCCAACACCTTCCGCACGCTCTCGGGTGACTTCGTGGTTGTGGATCCGGGCACGATCCGCACCCGCTCCGAGCGCTGGTACGTCACGTTTCCCCCCATGCCCGCCTGGATGATGACACCTGGGGTGATCCTCTGGGGATTGCACTTCAACGACGTGCTCTTCACCCTCGTGCTCTCGGCCCTCAACGCCATGCTGTTGTGGTTTCTTCTGCTGCTGGCACGCCAAAAGGGCCTCCATGAACGCTCCGACGGCGAGCTCGCGGCGCTGGTGACGCTGTTCGCCTTCGGCACGGTGAACTTCTTCAGTTCGGTGCGCGGCGAGGTCTGGTACACCGCGCACGTCGCGGGCATGACCTGGACGATCCTCTACCTGATGGCCGTGCTGCGCCGCAAGCCCGCCTGGGCCGGCTTTTTCCTGGGCGCGGCTTTCCTGTGCCGCACCCCCATGCTGTTCGCGGGGCTGATCTATCCCGCCTACGTGTGGCACCGTGACGGCGGGCTGCCCGGGATCCGGCGTGCCTGGCGCGAGGCACTTTTCCACGCGCTGCCGCTTCTGGGCCTCATCGGGCTGGCCATGGCGCTCAACTTCTCCCGCTTCGGCAACCCCTTCGACTTCGGGCACCAGTACCTCGAGATCTCCTGGCGGCGCCGCATGGAGCAGTACGGTCTGTTCTCTGCGGAGTACCTCTCGCGCAACCTCTCGGCCATGCTCACGCTGCTGCCGCGCTTCTCCCTGTCACACCCGTTCGTGAAGATCTCCCCGCACGGCATGGCCCTGTGGCTCACCACGCCGGTGTTCCTGCTGTTGCTGCGGGCCTCGTGGAAGGACGTCTTCGCACGCCGGATCCTGCTCCTGGGGGTGCTCCCGGTGGCCGCCCTGGCGCTTCTGTACCAGAACTCGGGCTTCGTGCAGTTCGGCTACCGCTTCAGCCTCGACTTCACGGTGTTCCTGATGCTGCTGCTGGCCATGTCCAACATCCGCTTCGGCCGGTGGTTCACTGCCCTGCTGGCCTTCTCCATCGCGGTGAACCTCTTCGGCGCGATCACCTTCGGCCGCATGCACGCGTTCTACCCCGGCGGAAGCTTCTTTTTCTTCGTGTCCTGAAAAATGGCTAGTTCATGACCTCGAAGGAGATCATGTAGGAGTTCTCCGAACCGTAGAACCCCTCGACGAGGACATAATAGGTGGCCGTCGAGGTGGCCTCGAAGAGCAGCTCCTCGTTGGAGGTCGCGCTCTGACCGTTGTCGGGGTCACAGCAGGGCGTGAGGATGGTCGAGCCGTTGGGGCTGACCACGTAGACGTCCAGGTCCTGCTCGTCGGTGGTCTGATCGAACAGCACCTCGACATAGAGGTACTGGCCCTGGACCAGGTCGATGGCGAACCAGTCCTCGTCGCCCGAGCAGATCGACAGTTCATCGACGATGTCGTTGCTCATCACGGGGATGGCGTTTTCCATGTCCGAAGGCTCCCAGGCGTCGTCCTGGCAGCAGCCGCCGGGGATGGTCTCGAAGACCAGATCATAGGAGGTGGAGACGTCCTCGTCCCAGGAGAACACCTCGATGTAATAGGTCGCCGGCTCCAGGCAGGCCACGATGGTCTCGTTGTTGGTGACCGACATGGAGCGGTCCACCACCGCGTTGGCCGAGTCGCGCAGCTTCATGTCGATGTCACCCTGGGCGTGCAGGAACTGCAATTCGATCATCGTGAGCGTCGTCGAGGAGAGGGTGAAGCGGAACCAGTCCGGATCCACCATGCCGGTGTCGGTGTCCATGCACATGGTCAGATCCGAGTACGTGCCGTCGGCCAGCGCCGGCAACTGTGTGGAGGGGGCGTCGTCGTCCTCGCGGGAGTCGGCGACGCAGCCGCCGGTCACGCAGGAGCCCGTCAGGGGCACGCACTGCCTGCGCGTCAGACCGGTGACGCCGACGAGCGGATCGACCGAGCAGACCGTGCCGGTGGGGCAGCCGTCGGGATTGTCCTGGCAGTCCACCAGGCAGCGCATCGTGCCGCCGGCGAGGACCACGCAGGCATCGTTGACGCCGCCGCACTGCACGTCGGCGGTGCAGGTCGTGCACAGGGCCCCGCCGGTGACGGTGCCCGTCGGATGCGTGACCGTGGTCTGGTACATGCCCGTCAGGGGCGAGAGCACCCGGTGATCGCACTTGCCGGACAGGTCGTCGTCGTCCTGGGCCTCGATGACATAGGACACCGTGATACTGGCACCCGGGGTCAGGGACACCACGGGGTTGGGGATGACTGCAGTGTACTGTCCGTTGGTGCGCGTGCCGGACACCATCTGGGAGGTCACCGGGATCAGGTCGCCGATGTAGTAGGTGTCGGGGTTGGACACGTTGGTGGAGTAGTACACGATCGGGGCCGCGAAGATGCCCGCGTCATCGGTGACCGTGAAGGAGACGACGACATCATTGACCGAATTCAGGGCAGCCACAGGGGTGTGGGACACCACCGGGTCGGCGCCCGCACAGTCGGTCTCCACCGGTCGGCGCAGCAGCAGCGTGTAGCGCTTGAAGGTCACGTGACCTTCACGGTCGTCGGCCTTGAGGTTGAGCGAGAAGCGGTCGCTCTCGTCGATCTGCTTCTGCGTCGGGCACCATGAGAACGATCCGGTGAAGGAGCCTGCGGCCGCGGTCAGTTCATAGCCCTCGACGACGGGCTCCTCGAGGGTGATGTCGATGGCTGACGAGTCCGCGTCCTCGACCTGGACCTGGATCGAGAAGCACGTGTCCTGCTCCAGATCCAGGGTGGTGCCCGAGCCCAGCGGGGCCACGAACACAGGGTAGGGGTTCGAGCCCGTGGAGGACTGCACCCGCACGGTGAGCACGCCGCTGACCTCGTTGACGCCGTCGGAGACGACCAGGTCGATGAAGTGATCCCCCACGTCGGCCGAGGTCGGCGTGAAGCGGAAGTAGGCCGACTGGGCGCCGGACTGGGTCATGGTGGGCGGATTGGGCCGCGTCTGCAGGTCCTGGATGGTGGGCGCCCGGAAGGAGAACGTCAACTCCGGGGAGTCCACGTCGGTGGCCACGACCTGCACGGTCAGTTCCGTGCCGACGTAGACCTCGCGCGTGGCCGGTCCGCTGACGATGACCGGCGGCGCGCTGGTCTTCTTCTTGTCGGGGGTGCAGGCCACGGCCGACAGAAGCGAGAGAATAATAAAAAATAATTGTACGGTTATTCGATGCATGGTTTCACCTGAAAAACTAAGGAGAATGGGAGTTCCGTGTCAGCGGGACTACATACACACACCATAGAGCGTGTTTCCATAATCGGTGCATATGGCCGTCGAACTGGTGCAGTCCGACCGGACGTCGAACGGAGGATGGCACAGGTCAAAGCAGGTGCCCCCACAGTAGGCGCCCGCGACGCAGTCATCGATGTATTGGCAGGGCTGACCAACGGCGATGTTCGCCGTGCTCGTCTCCAGACAATGGGGATTGTCCACCAGATAGCAGGTGTTGCCGGCCGTGCAACCGGTGTTGTTCACCGGATCGCAGGGGTCCGTCTTCTTGCATAGTTCCCACTCGGTCTGCACGGTACTGATGGTGAGCACATACAGGCAGTCGCCGGTGGGGCAGGCGGGGTTCGTGTCCGGATCGCACAGCGGGTAGCAGGCACTGCCAACGCAATAGGAGCCGAAGGGGCAGGCCGAGCTGTTGCCGCAGGGCCCGTAGTTGACACCGGTGGCGAAGTGGACGTTGGGCAGGCAGTTGGGCACGGGCGGGTTGGAGGCGCTGTCGAGGCCGCACTGGAAGCCGGTGGCGCAGGTCAGGGGACCGGAGTAATCCCAGTAGATGGTGGTTCCGTCACAGACAGCGGTCTGGCAGGCGACGTTGGAGGCGCAATCGGTGTCGGCACAGTCCACGAAGCCGTCGCCGTCGTTGTCTCCGCTGTCGGTGCAGCGGGTCTCGGTGGCCTCGCAGGTGATGCCGCCGGGGCCGGTGCGGTTGACGCAGTGGGGGTCGCGACAGTCGATGAGGTTGTCGCGGTCGTTGTCACAGCCGTCGTTGCAGGTGGTCTCGGTGGCCTGGCAGATGCAGCCGCCGGGGCCGGCCTGGCCGATGCAGTCCGGATCACTGCAGTCGATCATGCCGTCGCCGTCGTCGTCGAGGGTGTTGTCGCAGTCCTCCGGGATCACGGTGCAGCCGGGCTGGCCGGAGCAGTTCGGATCATTGCAGTCGACGAGGCCGTCGCCGTCGTTGTCATAGGTGTCGACGCAGTTGGACTCGGGGTACTGGCAGGTCCCGCCGCCGGGGCCCTGCTGGTTGTTGCACTCGGCGTCGGCGCAGTCGATGAAGCCGTCGCCGTCGTCATCGATGGTGTTGTTGCAGGTCTCGGGCGGACCCTGGCAGTTGGTCGCGGCGTCGCAGTCGGAGTCCGCGCAGTCGGCGCTGCCGTCACCGTCGTTGTCGTAGTTGTCCTGGCAGCGGGTCTCGACGAGCTCGCACAGGCCGCCGCCGGGGCCGTTCTGGCCCGCACAGTCGGCGTCGGCGCAGTCGATGTCGCCATCGCCGTCGTCATCGGCGGAGTTGCTGCAGATTTCGATCTCCACCTGGCAGTTCTGATGGGTGGCGCAGTCCGCGTCATCGCAGTCGATGTCCCCGTCGCCATCATCATCGGTCCCGTTGACACAGTTCTCGCCGGTGGCGCAGTTGGCCGCCGAGGCGCAGTCCGCGTCATCACAATCGGTGGCGCCGTCGTCGTCGTCGTCGATGGTGTTGTCACAGATTTCGGCGAGCTGGCACGAGGAATGGGAGGTGCAGTCCGCGTCGTCGCAGTCGATGTCGCCGTCACCGTCGTCGTCGAGGGTGTTGTCACAGACCTCGGCGGCCACACAGGCAAGGTCCGCAGCGCAATCAGTGTCCTGGCAGTCGATGAAACCGTCCCCGTCATCGTCCTGGTTGTTGGTGCAGTTTTCCTTGGTGACGTTCTTTTTTCCGCCGCTGGCGCAGCCATAAAATCCAAGGGCCAGCAGGGAAGCTGTCAAGCCGATCAGGAGTTGACGTTTCATGGCCTATTCCTCCGGGGTCTTTCAGGACCGTAAGTGGCGCAAATTAATTATTAATCGCCAGCACACTACAAGTGTAGTACCTAAAACCTGATGAATCAAATGGTGAATCCAAGATTTCTTGCATTTTTTCGACGACCGGGGATCGTGGATCACTCCTGGGTGGGCTCGTCCTGGTCCATTCCATGATACCCGGTGGCCTGCGGATCGGGCTTGGGCGCCCGCATCAGCGGCTTCATCGTCTCGTCGCTGGGGGTACCCCCGATGAGGCCATCGACGGCCCCCATGACGGACATGGAGGGGGGGGGACCGCCTCCCTTGTCTGTGCGGATCGTCGGCTTCACCATGACCTTGGGCACATCCAGGTTCTTCTGGTTCTCCAGATTGAGGGTCTTGGTCCCGGGCTGGGCCACCGGGGTCCCGTCCCCGGTCCCGAACTCAGCTTCTCCGTCCTTGCCATCGGCGGCCATCTCTCCGGTGCTGGGCTCGGCCGTCGTGGGCGGCACGACCTGAGGCGTGTCCGCAGGAGGAGGAGGCGTCTCCTCGATCTTCTTCTCAATCTCCGCAGGCTCTGCGGCGGACTTCGATTCTGAGGCCGGCGCCTCTTTCTTCCCACAGGAAACCATGAAAAACATCAGCAAAATCAGTAAATATTTCATTTCACACCTCCGACCGACGCGCGCAGAAACTCCACGATGGCCGTGATGACCGCGGCGTCCACGTGACCGGGCTTCATGTACTCGCTGGGCCCCGGCGTGCCCTCACCCTTCATGAACAGGTGGTTCAGGTCCGCAAACGACTGCAGTTTCACGTTGGGCGCCGTCCCCAGCTCCTTCTTCCAGCGGGCGAAGTCCCCGGCGAAGGTGACCTGGTAGTCCCGCTCGCCCTGCAGGATCAGCATGGGCATCTTAAGCGCCTTGGCGACGGACACCTGGTCGTATTTCCTCAGGTGGATCCAGTAGTTGGCGGGCATGCCCAGGGGTAGCTCATCGCCGGGCGTTTCCGGACTCAGGGAGGGATCCTTGACCTTCTTCACCTGCCGTTCGATCTTGTCCAGGCCCAGCTTTTCGTCGACCGAGACCAGCCCGTCGAGCTTGCTCAGGAACGTGATCTGCTCAAGGATCAGTTCCTCGAGGGGACGGGCGTTGCCCGCCAGCATCACGATCCCCGCCAGCTCAGGCAGGTCCCTGGCGATGCCGGGGGCGGCCATGGCGCCCAGGCTGTGACCGATGACGAAGACCTGGTCGGGCTTCACCTTCGCGTGCGTCTTCAGGAAGGCCACAGCCTTCTTCGCGTCATCGCTGGTCTCGGTGTCCAGCGTGATGGACTTGGCGTCCTTGAGCACCAGGCCCGCATGCACCTTGGTGCGCTTGTCATAGCGCAGCACCGCGAAGCCCGCCGAGCACAGCCCCCCCGCCAGATCACGGAACGGCTTGTTGGGCCCGATGGTCTCGTCGCGATCATTGGGCCCCGAACCGTGCACCAGGACCACCGCAGGCACCTGCGCAGCATCCTTGGGAAAACACAGCACACCCGGCAGCTGGAATGGCGCGTCCCCGAACGTGACCTGCTCCTCGACGATGCGATCGGCCTGCACGTAGGACGGCACCGTGGCCACGCCCGGCTGCTCGGCAGGCGCAAAAAACAGCCCCGACAACTGGCCGTCCTTGTTGAACGTCATTTTGATGGTCAGGAAGGCCTTCTCGAACTCGCACAGGGTGGAGATCATCTGATAGTGGCCCTTGACCTCGCGCGTGGAGCTCACCTGCTGCTTCAGTTTCCCGGTGTGCGACACCAGTTGCTCCCAGGCCGCGCTCAGTTTGGTGCGGTCCATGAGCTTGGCCATCTGGGAGTCGAACTCGGCGAGCACCGGATCATAATCGCGGGACTCGAGATGCCCGATGAGCTTTTTGGCCTTCGCGGCATGGTTGTCCAACTGAACCGCCGACACCTGCGGAGGCTTGGGCGTGTCGGACGGATTCGTCGTGTCGGACGTCATCTCCGCAGGAGTCATGTCCGCGGGGGCCGCCGGCGACGGACCGGCGCCCTTCTCGCGGCCGGAACCGCCGCAGGCGATGAACTGGGAAAACAGACACAGGAAGGGAAGAAGACGTTTCATGATGCACCCCGATAGCGGTTTTCGTTTTATCACGATCCGGCGGCAAAAGGAAAGGGAAGCCGAAGGCTCCTACTGGAAGGACACGCGCAGCGTGTAGGCACCGCTGAGAGCCGTGCCCCCCGAGACGTAGGAGTCGGCGACGATCAGGTAGCGCCCCGGGGCCACCGACCTCGAGAACGAGGCGTTGTGGCGGGTCAGGCAGGCGCGGGGATCATCCATCACGATCAGGTGGATGTCGATGTCCACGGGCGAGGCGCATTCCACGGAGACGTTGAGCGTGCCGTGGGTCGGGATCTTGACCTCGTACACGACCTCGGGGCCGGACTCGTTGGCCGTGGAGCAGTTGTACTCGCCGAACCGCGACTGGGCACCCACGGTGGTGTGGTTGTGGGTGTACGGCAGCGAGGCGATGCGGAAGGGGCACTCGTGGGTGCCGTCGGGGGTGCAGGTCTGTCCCCACAGCGAGCGGTCGAGGTCACGGGCGTCGAGCAGCCAGTAGTCCACGCGGGCCCCCGAGGAGGTCCAGGCGCTGTTGATGAACGAGGTCCAGTTGGCCATGCCGGGGATCACCTGGCAGCCGGCGCTCCAGCCCGCCACGCGCGCGGTGCCCAGGGGGGCGCTGACCGAGCCCATGTGGATGTTGTGCGCCGAGCCCACGCGGACGTAGTCGAGGGTGGACCCGGAGTTGAGCCAGCCGTTGCGGGCGTTGTCCCAGTGACCGTTGGCGTTGGCGTCGTCGGCGGTGTTGTACTCCCAACTGTAGCCGGCCTCGTTCATCGCCAGGGCGTTGTAGTCGCGGTGCCAGCCGTTGGTGTAGCGGTACAGGCGGTTGGGCAGCAGCGAGCTCGTGGACGTGTAGGTGTTGTCCCCGGTGTCGGTGCTGACCGGGAACTCACGCACGTGCTTGACGCCCGAGCCGTCGATCCACATCAGCACGATGGTGTCGTTGAAGAAGTCCGGAGAGTTGCGATGCCAGATCAAACGCCCCGGGTACGCGCCCCGGATGCCCACCACGTTGCGGAAGTTGGCGGCCGTGTTCATGGTGACGCCCAGGGAGCGCTCCACGATCTGGCGGTAGAAGTCGAAGGCCTCGGACTCCGAGAGCTCGCGCACGCCGCCGGGCGTCTCGTAGCAGCGCGTGCCCGACCAGGCCTGGCCGCGGGAGAACAGCGGCATGTTGTCGGAGTAGCCCGGCATGGTGATCGGCGGCGGGACCATGCCGTCGGTCGGAGGGGGGGTCATGTACCAGAGGCCCGCCGGGGCAGGCTCACCATGGGTGATCGGCCCGAGGTCGGTGTCCGGATCGATGAAGCCGGCCGGATCGATGAAGCCGTAGGGGCCCGTCAGGCTCTTGAGGGCGCCATTGACCGGGGTCGGGAAATCGCTGTCGTAGGTGAAGTTGCAGGATGTGGGCCCGTTGGTGACACAGCGATGGTCCGGACCGCAGATCTGGTTGTCCTGGCAGTGATCGTTGCCCTCGCAGAAGCCGTCCCGGACCGTGCAGAACCAGGTGCCATCACACTCCTGCCAGGCTTCGCATTCGGTGCTGTCGGCGCAGCGCCCGGCCACATCCACACAAAAGCCGCCGACGGAGCAGGTCTGCCAGGGCTCGCACTCCCCGGGCAGGGTGCATTCCACGTTGGTATTGTTTGTAACATTATTAACATTGTTAATATTATTTAAATTATTAACGTTGTTAATATTGTTTACATTGTTAATATTATTCACATTGTTAATATTTACGTTATTCGTATTATCCCTTTTTGATTTGGTGGTTTCATCGGGGAGACACGAGACCAGACTGAAAAGGAGACACAGGACGACCAGACGATGCATGAATCACCTCCGTGATGACGCATTACTTTACCAGACACGCGATCACACGGCCATCGGTCATTCGGCCCATTTGTATGAAACGGATGGAACGGAGGAAAGGACAGAGGCTGGCAGGAGATCACAGACCCAGCAGGGCGCGGGCACGGGCCTCGAGCTCGCGGGCCTTCTCCCCGCCGCCGGCGGCCGAGGCGCGTCGGGCAAGCTCGTAGGCCCTCGGAATCTGTCCGGCGTCCAGCGCCTTCTCGGCGGCCACGATCCACCCTCCGGCCGCGGCGCTCCGCGGAGCGGCGTTCATGGCGCGACGAGGGGCGGACCGGCGCTCGCGGGTCCGCACGCTCTTGACGGGGACCGGCTCGGCCACGGCGACGATCTCCACGGACCGGACCGGCTGCGGCTGCTCGGCCACGGGCACCTGCAGGCGCTGGCGAACCGGCACCGGCGCGAACCGCGAGAACTCCACCTGCGGCCCGGAGGCGGCCACGAGCCCGCCGATGAACACCACCACCCCCGCGAGGGTGAGCACGGCCGGCATCCAGTTGTAGCCCTCGGCCGAGGCAGGCTTGCGCGGCACGGCGCGGGCGGGCGCGGGACCCGGGGCGAGCCGGCGGCGCTCCTGCATCGGCTCGGGCGCGAGCATGCGGGCCCAGTATTCCATGCGCTGGGCGGTCTCCCGCAGGGAGGTCGGACGGCGATGCGGATCCTGCTGCATGCAGTTCTCGATGAGGTCCACCAGGCCGCCGGGCAGGTCCGGACGCACGTCCGACAACCGGCGGCGCAGGCCCTTGATCTTGTTCTGGATGATCGTCTGCGTGTTCTCCGACTGGTACGGCGGCACCCCCGCGAAGAACTCGTACACCACCGCGCCGAACGAGTAGATGTCGGCCGCGCAGGTGGCCTTCTCACCGAGCAGCAGCTCGGGTGCGATGTACTCGGGCGTCCCCAGGGTGATGCCCGGACGCGTGAGATCCTCGTCCACGCCGGAGAAGGACTTGGCGATGCCGAAGTCGATCAACTTGATGCGCTCATCGCCGCCGGGATCGCGGACCAGGTGCAGGTTGTCGGGCTTGATGTCGCGGTGGATCAGCCCCGCCTCGTGGGCCGCGGCGATGCCGTAGGCGATCTGGGAGGCGTACTTGCAGGCGCGGTGGGGTGCCAGCGGGCCCTGGGTCAGGATCTCGCCGAGGTTGTGCCCCTCGAGGAGCTCCATGACCAGAAACGGCTTGACGCCTTCAATGAATCCGTAGTCGAGCACCTCCACCACCGACGGGTGCGAGATGCGCGACGCGGCCTTGGCCTCGCGCTCGAAGCGGACGCCCGCCTCCTCGGGGGACATCTTCCCCTTGGGCTCGAGCACCTTCACCGCCACACGGCGGCCCAGAGGCTGGTGGATCGCCTCGTACACGCGGCCCATGCCGCCCTCGCCGAGGATCCGGGTGATCTGGTACCGCTGGGCGATCAGGTCCCCGGCCCGGATCTGGATGTCCCGCTTGCGGCTGCGGTATTCCTTGTAGTCCTCGAGGAGGCGGTCGCGGTGCGAGACCTGCTGCTTGCGCTCGGTGACGAACAGCGCGTGCATGAAGCCGGCCGCGTCGCGGGAGTCGGTCCCCGGCGCGTTCTGCCCCAGCCAGGTGTTGGCCAGGGCGACCACGTCCGAAGCCGACGGACGCTCGGCCGGATCCGGATCGAGCATGCCCAGGATCAGGGCGTCGAGCTTGGAGTCGCCGCGACCGCACACTTCCGAGGGAGGACGGATCGCCGGACCCTGGGCGCGCGTCTTGAGGTCGCGCATCATGTCCTCTTCCTTGCCGGGCTCGAACAGGCGATGGCCGGTGACCAGCTCCCAGAACAGGATGCCCAGGGAGTAGACGTCGGTGCTGCCCGTCATCTCTTCTCCGGCGGCCTGCTCGGGGGCCAGGTACGGCATCTTTCCATAGATGATGCCCGGCTTGGTGAAGCGCCGGTTCTGCCCCGACAGCGCCAGGCCGAAGTCCAGCACCTTGATCTCGCCCGAGAACGTGAACATCAGGTTGGGCGGGGACACGTCGCGGTGCACGAGATCCATCCCGTTGAAGTTGTGCGCATAGGCCAGCCCACGGGCCGCCTCCTTCATCGCATAGACGATCACCGGCAGCGGAAACGGCACCCGTGCCTGGGCGCACTGGTTCCAGATCATGCGCAGGTTCTCACCCTCGACGAGCTCCATGGCCATGTAGGCTTCCTGGCCGAGCACGCCCACATCGAACACCGAGACGAGGTTGCCGTGGGACATGCGCAGGGTGATCTCGACCTCCGACTGGAAGCGCAGCAGCGCCTCGGCCGTCTGGGAGGACGAGAGGATTTTCTTGATCGCGCAGAATTTCTCCAGTCCCGGCTCACCGTACACAGCCAGATAGACCTGGCCCATTCCGCCGCGCGCAAGGGGTTCGAGCAACGTGTAACGACCAAAGGGGATAAAAGATGATGCGCTCATAGGTCTACATTATCCCACATTGTTCCCTCTCGCAATTTTTGTCGCTTTTTTCTCGCGCGTTTCACCGGCCACGCCCTTTTCCTGCGTGGACAAAAGACATTTCTCTGATACATTTCTCACACGGCCTGCCCGAAAGGAGTCCTCATGAACAAGAATCTGCGCCTGTTCCTGATCCCCTGGATGATGCTGACTCTCGTCGCCTGCGACGACAGTTCCAAGAAGACAGGGTTCAACTCCAACAACGTCAACAACACGAACAACGTTAACAATCTCAACAATCTGAACAACATCAACAACGTCAACAACACGCAGATGGCGATCATCCGCGGACGGGTGTGGAGCCCGGGCAGCGACGACCCGATGGTCGACGACAACAACCGCATGCCCGTGCCCGGAGCGCTGGTGGCCATCTACACCTCCGGCATCGACGCCCCCCCCGACGGCAACTACTGCAACGAGTGCGTCGCCATGCCCGAGGGCCTGCCCCACGTGTTCACCGACGCCGACGGCGCCTTCGAGATCCTGATCTATCCGAACACCACCTACAATTTGCTGGTGCAGAAGGGCGAGTTCCGCCGCGTCACGCAGATCAACGTGGGCGGCCCCGGCGAGGTGATGGATCTGAACTCCCCGGCCGGCATGCCCAGCAACGTCATGACCACGCTGCCCAACTTCCACGATCCCGGCAACGGCGCGTGGATGCCCCGGATCGCGGTGATCAAGGGCGGCTACGAGGACATGTCGATCATGTTCGAGGCCCTTGGATTCGCCTACGATGGCGCACGCGTCATCGAGGTCGATCCCGCAGGCGCCTTCGGTATCCCCCCTCCGCCCTCGGAGGCCGACGAGCTGCTGGCCGACCCCGTCGAACTGGCCAAGTACAACATCATCGTGATCACTTGTGGCGGCGCCACCAACTCACTGACGGAGGGCACCGAGGCGGGCAACCTGCGCGAGTGGGTCCGCGGCGGCGGCAAACTGTACGTCGATGACTTCTCGTACGACTGGGCAGAGCAGAACTGGCCGGAGTTTCTCAGTTACTACCAGGAAGCCGGCTCCCAGGGCGCCGACGGCATGGGCGTCTGCGGCGACGATGATCCCAGCAGCATGGGCATCTGCAACAACTGGACCTCCTACTCCCCCACCGGGTATCCGCAGGACCAGCTCCTGACGGACTGGCTGGCGCTGCCCGAGGTCAACCGTGGCTCGGGGATCACGCTGCAGGCCGCCTGGAACATCATCCACGCACTTGGCAAGGGCGCCATCGGCGTCTGTGAAGACGACATGATGCCCGACTGCATCGATGGCGTCTACTATGCCGAGCCCAAGGTCTGGATGCGCGGCGACGCGCCCTCCAACCACCCCAACGCGCCCATGACGGTGTCCTGGAACTACTATTGCGGCAAGATCCTCTACACCGTGTACCACACGCACTCCGAGAGCGGCGGATCCACGGATCCCAAGCAGTACCAGCTCATCATCCAGGAAAAAATCATGATGTATCTGATCATGGAGATCCAGACCTGCACCAAGCCCAACATCATCGGCTAGCCCGACATCGTCAACCAAGTTCGATGATCCTCACAGTGCCGGTCATCTCCACTGCTCCCTCCAGAATCCGGTTCCATTTTACCCGCGACGCGGGTTGACCGAGGCTAGCCCCGATACCATGATGGGTGTGTGAGGTTTGAAAGTGGATGGCCTCGCAGTATTCTAAAGGGATGCTCGAGGTCATAGAATGCCTCATATGAGTCATCCAAAAGGAGGCCACCCATGG
>Ga0180007_10000450_pt1 | contig 70155 bp, 74 predicted proteins | sample MM_PC_MetaG_FD_121122 | JGI IMG/M metagenome (GOLD analysis project Ga0180007, IMG submission 121122) | Groundwater microbial communities from the Aspo Hard Rock Laboratory (HRL) deep subsurface site, Sweden - MM_PC_MetaG | ecosystem: Environmental > Aquatic > Deep subsurface > Groundwater... | reverse complement strand
GCGCGCCACCTGGGGCCTGCCCGAGGATCTGAAGGAAGACGGCAAGACGCCCAAGAAGCTGTGGATCCCGCGTGGCTTGGTCATCCCGGTGTTCGCCCCGGGCGAGACGGCAAACCCTGTGCGCATCCGCGTGCGCCGACCCAAGGAACACCTGCGCGAGGGCGACAGCAAATACATCGTGCTGCCAGGATCCACCCGGCACACACTCGTCACCGACCCCGGCGCCAAGGCTTTTGTCGTCGTGGAGGCGGAGCTCGACGCCATGCTCGTGTCCGAGCAGATCGGCCACAAGGCCGGCGGGGTTGCCCTGGGCTCCCTGGCCCACAAGCCCGACGCGGCCACGGACGAGCTGCTCGAGCGCGCCCTGGCCGTGCTTGTGGCCCTGGACTTTGAGCCGGTGGATATGGACGCCGACCCCAAGAAGGCCGTGAACCTTCGCCGTGTGTACGGCTGGTGGACCGAGCGGTACCCACGCGCGGAGCGCTGGCCTGTGCCGCAAGGCAAAGATCCCGGCGATGCCTACCACGAGGGCTGCGACATTGCGGCCTGGGTGACCGCTGGGCTGCCTCCTGTGATGCGTCTTGAGGTGTATCCTGTGGCGACCGTCGGACCATGCGCTGTTGGTGTGGTGGTTGAGGGGTGCGCGCGGCTTGATGTTCCTGCGCACCTGGCCACGGTGGCCGGGCGGCTGGCGCGGCACATGGCTGCCCACGGCATCACCCTGCGCAAGCCGGAGAGCGGGGGCTTGCTGCTGCCCCATGCTGGCGAGGGCACGGCGCAAGGCGCGCTGGAGGAGATCATCTACCTCATCCCCGACGACCTGGCCGCCTGGCTCAGGGACCAGGGGCGGGATGAGGTGACGGCGGAAATATTGGGGGTGGGGCAGTGAACCGGTATTTTTGGTGCTGCATTGATTTTGAAGTGCATATGTATTGGATATACCCATATTTTTTTGAAGTTAACAATTACCTGTGGGTGAGCTTCGCATTTCCTCACGTAATCATTTTTGGGGAGCTTCCTGTATGACCACCGCCACAACCCAGGCCCCCCCCGCGCCCGGCGGCTTCACCAGCATCCAGGATGTTATCCGGTACATCGAAGATGAGGGGTTCGTCGGTACGAAAAGCGTTTACCGCCACAGGAGCGAAGGAAAGCTACGCCCGAATAGCGACGGAATATTCACCCGGGACGCTGTTAAGAGATACGCCGAAACATTCCTGAAGCAAAAGGCGACCGGGCTTAAGAAGAGCGAGAATGCGGCGGTGCAGCAACGCCAGCTTTTGAGCGCGCGCGAGGAACTGCTGCGCGAGCAGACGCTGCTGGCCAGGCGCAAGCGCGAGGTGGAGGAGGGTAAGTGGGTGCTGAAAAACACCGTTGCCCAGGACCTGGCCGCCCGCGCCGTGATGCTCAAGACGGGTTTGAAGCAGCAGGCAACTGGCAGTGTTGGCGAGTGGGTCAGCCTGGTGGGGGGTGATCCGCGCCGCAGCCCCGACCTGCTGCGAGTGGTGCTGGAAGGCCTGGAACGCGTGCTCGACGACTACGCAAGGGCTGACGGCGTGGTGCTGGTGTTCGATGGGCCGGAGGAAGAGGCGGAGGATGAAGGGACACGGGAGATTTTGATCGATGCTATCAAGTCGATGACCACGGAGGCGGGCAGCTAGCTTGCCCGAAAAGTATGGCAGAACAGCGCGAAGCAGAAACCATAATCTTGCTCAAAAAATCAGGCAAGCCCACCGTGAAGCTGGAACTCTTCGCGTCCGAGCAGTGGGCTGACCCCATGGCCGGGCCGGGCGTGCACCGCGTGCGCAAGGGCGGCATCCACGGCGGCAGGTTCGTGCCGGAGGGTCAGTCCGGGCTTGTGTTCTACCACCTCCCCGACGTGCTCTGTATGCTTGGCGCGGAGATCCTGGGCCAGGCCAACCCGCTGGAAAACCAGCCCGCGCCACATCCCCTGCTGCACGAGGGTTCCCGCTGCCGCTGGAAAGCGCCCCTGCCGGACCCAGACCTGGACGCGCTGCCCCACGCCGTGCAGTGCTTCGCCAAGTCCTCGCCCATCCGCGCCTACAGCGGCCAGTGGATGATCTGCATGTCCGGCGGGGTGGGGTGGGTTCCCTGCGCCGAGGTGACGCCGCTCGACCACTACGGCAAGCCCATCCCCTGGCCGCAAGAACAGGAGGCCGGCCAGTGCTCCTGACCCCGCAGCCAGCCGCCCTGGCCCACATCCCCGTCGGCCCCGTGGTGCTGACCCTCCCGGCCTCCATGCGGCCCGAGGGCTGGCCCGTGCGCCGCGAGGTCAAGCTCTACCAGGGCGAGCGCAAGGTATGGAAGTCGCGCCGGGGAATGCGCTGCTCCCGCTGGGCCGCGCAGCACAGAGTGGTCACCATGTCCAGCCGCCCGGGCCCGTGGCGCAACGAGACCACGCCATACCTGACCGGCATCATGGACGCCTCGTGGCACCCGTCCGTGCGCGTGGTCATCTGCTGCAAGCCCCCCCAGGTCGGCATGAGTGAGGCCGTCAACAACTGCATCGGCTACGCCATCGACTGCGACCCGGCGCCCGCCCTGTACGTCTACCCGGACGAGATCACGGCCCGGCACAACTCCACGGCACGCATCCAGAAGATGATCACCGACACCCCGCGCCTGAATGAGTATGCCACGGGCTATCAGGACGACATGGCCACCCTGGAGATCAACCTGCAGCACATGGCCATCTACCTGGCCTGGGCCAGCAGCGCCGCAGGCCTGGCCAACAAGCCCATCAAGTACCTGGTGTTGGACGAGATCGACAAGTACCCGCCGCCGGGGAAAAAAGAGACGTCCCCAATCCTGCTGGCCGAGAAGCGCACCACAACCTATGAGGACGACTACAAGGAATGGAAGATCAGCACGCCCACCATTGAGTCCGGGGCCATTTGGCAGGCGCTCAAGAAAGAAGCGCAGGAGATCTACCACTACTGGGTGCGCTGCCCGCTGTGCGGCTGCTGGCAGCTCATGCGCTTCGGCGGCGAGACGGACGACCCCCGGCCCGGCGGCATCAAGTTCCCGGCGGACGAGCGCAACCCGGAGACCATCCAGGCCAACCGCCTGGCCTGGTACGAGTGCGAGCACTGCCAGGGCCAGTGGACCGACGCCCTGCGGAACAAGGCCGTGCGCTTGGGCGAGTGGCGCGACGAGGAAGGCTATGAGCTCATGGCTAGCCTGAACCTCAAGCGTCCGGCCAAGGTTGGGTTTCACATCTCGGCCTGGATATCGCCCTTTGTCTCGCTGTCCAAATGCGCGGCGCAGTTTTTGCGCGGGCTTGCGGACAAGGTGGAGATGCGCGACTTCATGAACGGCATCAAGGCTGAGCCCTGGGTCGACTTCCACCAGGAACGCACCGAGGAGCGCATCTTGAAACTGCGCGACGAACGGCCAGAGGGCACCGTGCCCGGAGGCGAACGCATCGCCGGGATCACCGCCGGAATCGACACCCAGGACAACGGCTGGCAGTACGAGGTGCGGGCCTGGGGCTACGGGCTGGAGCAGGAGTCCTGGCAGGTGCGCGCCGGGTTCGTCACCACCTTCGAGGCCCTGGACACCGTGCTCTGGGACGAGCCCATCACCGACGCCGAGGGCAACGTGCACGTGGTGGAGCTGGCCGTCATCGACGCCATGGGCCACCAGACTTACGAAGTGTACGAGTGGGCGCGCCGCAACAAGGGCCGCGTGTACCCGTTCAAGGGCGAGGCAAGGATGCGCCAGCCCTTCGACTTCACCCCGCTGGAATACTACCCCACCAAGGGCGGCAAAAAGAAGATCATCCCCGGCGGCTTGCAGCTGCTGCGCGCGGACGTGAACTATTACAAGAACCGTCTGTCCAGCCTGCTCGAGATCGCCCCGGCTGACCCCGGCGCGTGGCATTTGCTGGCCAACTGCACCGAGGCCTGGGCCCGCATGATGACGGCAGAGTTCGTGGGCGACGACAGCCTGTGGCACTGCCCGGACCACAAGCCCAACCACGGCTGGGATTGCAGCGTCTACAACCTTGTTGCGGCGGACGTGCGCAGGATCAAGCACCGGCCCAGGCCGGGGCAGGAAGTGAAACAACAGGTGAAAAAGCCACAGCAACAGCAACAGGCAGGGAGGAGTACAAGATGGTAGCCGAAGCGACGACAAGCAGCACGGCCTTGAGCGGCATGACGGCGATTTGCACCTATGTGGGCAGGAGCGAGAAGACAGTCCTGGACTGGATTAGGCTTGAAGGTCTGCCCGCAAGCAAAATCGGCGGCGTGTGGGAAAGCGACAAGTCGCTCATCGACGACTGGCGCCGCCAGAGGATAGTGGCTGGCGCACGCGACGAGTATTTGCGCGAGCGGGCAAGGTAAGCTTTGCCCCGGTGCTGACTGTGGCTCGCCGCACCTCTTGCGCCAGGCTGTGGATCGGGGATATGAACGAACCGTACAGAGGGGGAGATCATGGAAAGCATATTCGAACCAGGGGAAATTGTGCGCATCAAAGCACTGCTTGACCGGTGCAAAAATTCTGGAAAGACGTTGCAAGAGATCGGCGCAAAGGGTGAAGACCTTGAGCTCATGAGCCGTTTGCGGACCTGGGAAAATTCAACGGGATACTCCATTACCGGATCGATCAAGCTCTGGTCTTTTGAGGCTGAAACATTAATCCCAGCCGGAACCATGATGTACTGGGACAAGGAGCAAGACCGCGCTGTGCCGATGCCCACGCATGAGGCCAGCCTACCACGAAAGGCCTGCGCCAACCTGGACTGCGAGTTCAACAAGGTCACCCTTGAACCTGGGCTGTTCAGGTTTGCCGTCGGTCGACTCGATAGTCTGAACCATCGAGTAATCAACTGCCACGCTTTCAGGCTTGGAAGCGAAAAGATATTGCTGTGTGATGTCTGCGCCGAGAAGGCAAAAGACGGCGTCAACATTCGCTTGAGATAATCCGCCTCAAATCCACCCGCCAAAGCGCGCCGAAGTCCAACCAGATTTCTGGGCGCTTTGCTTTTCAAGCCAGGGGCAAGGTAAGGTCAAGCGGAAAAACTTACCTTGCGCCGGGAATGTTGCCACCCTGGCCCGTAAATATCAGTAAAGTCCAGATTCGCCAAAAACAGGCCTTACGCTGGCCTCCGGTAGCACCAGATTACCGGAGGCACGATGGCGGCATTCACCACATGGACGGCTTTGAAGCAGCAGCTGCTGAGCGATTTCGCCAGCGGCATGCACGCGCAAAAGTCCTATGAATGCGACGGCACCAAAATCACCTTCCGGGATTTCTCCGAGTTCAAGGACATGCTCCTGTTCGTGGAGCAGCGCGCCGCCCTGGAATCCTCGCGTCCGCCCGCCAGGCGCACCTATGCCGGGCAAGGGGGGCGCGGATGCTAGATCGCCTCGCCTTTGCCCTGCGCGTTGCGCAAAAAGCCTTCCGCGCCTCGGGCCGCAGTCCCCAGCAGTTGCGCAAGCGCTACGCCGCCGCCCAGATGGGCCGCCTGGTGGGTGACTGGTTCCCGGTGGGCACGGATGTCAACGCCCTGGTCACAAGGGCCGCGCCTCTGGTGCGTGAACGCACGCGCCAGCTGGTGCGCGACTTTCCGGCCTTTGCCCGCGCGGCCAACGCCCTGACAACCTACGTGGTGGGCGCGGGCATCCAGTTCCAGTCCCGCGTGCTCGGGCCAGACAACAAGCCTCACAAGATTTTCCGCACCCGCATCGAGGACGCGCTCAAGCACTGGATGGACGATGCGGACGTGTCCGGCTCCGCCGCCTTCAGCCAGCACTTCTTCGAGCTCCAGGCCCTGGCCAAGCGCCAGGACGTGGAGCAGGGCGAGTGCTTTGCCGTGTTCCGGCCCCATCACGAAGGGCGCAGGGCCTATCTCGATTCCGGCATCGCACTGTATGAGTCCGAGCGCCTGGCCAGCCTGAACGTCAAGCCCCTGCACGGTAACCTCGTGCACGAGGGCATTGAGTACGACGCGCGCACCGGCTCGCCCCTGGCCTTCCACTTTGTGGAAGACACTCTCATCTACAAGACCGTGCGCGTTCCGGCAGAGGACGTTGTCTTCGGGCTCGACCGCCGCCGCCCGGCCCAGATGCGCGGCATCACCCCGTTCGCCCCGGCGCTCATGCTCGCGCGGGACCTGGCCATGACCATGGACGCAGAGATCGACGCGGCCAAACTGGCCAGCAAATGGTTGGCCGTGGTCAAAACGCCGGACGTCGATAATTTCCAAAAAGACCGCGTCACCCCCGGTGCCGATAACAAGCCGCTGGAGATGCTGGAAAACGCCATCATCGAGTATCTGAACCCCGGCGAGGAAATCAGCATCCAGAGCCACCAGCGCGGCGGCGAAAGCTTTCAGAGCTTCTGCAAGTTCATCATGCGGCTCATCGCCATCACGGCGGACATTCCCTACGAAATCCTCAGCGGCGATTACAACGGCATGGGCTACATCAGCCTGCGCGTTGGCCGCAACGACTTCGCCCAGCAGCTCGCGCCCATCCAATCACGCCACGTGCGCCACTTCTGCCAGCCCATCTTCCGCAAGGTGCTCGACCGCGCCGTGCTGCAGGGCCGCCTGGACCTGCCCGGCTACTGGGCCAACCCTTGGGGCTTTCAGCGCGGCGTGTGGATCTGCCCCGGCATGAAGGAAGTCGACCCCCTGCGCGAGGTCAAGTCCGCCATCGAGCGCATCCGCGCCGGGCTGGGCTCCCCGCAGGAATACATCATGGAGCGCGGCGGCGACCCGGACCAGGTCTTGTCCGACATTTCGGCTTGGAAACAGGCCTGCGCCGAGATGGGGCTCAACTTCGAAGCCATGCTCGGCTCGGTCAAGACGGCCATGGCCAACAACCCCGCCGCAATCTCGCCGGACGACAAGTCGGCCCTGGACCCGCCAGACGACGCCGATGATCCCACGGCTGACGCCGCAACGGAGGAGCTGCAATGAAAGTTCGCAAAATCGACAAAGACGAATTGGTCACACGGTCGCTGCGCCTCCGCGTAAATGCGGAGGGCCGTCCGGAGACCATCAACAAGGACAACCGCACCATTGAGATCACCGTGGCCACAGAGACCGACACTGTGCGCGTCTGGGACTGGGAGCTTGGTTTGGTCCCGGAGATTCTGCTCATGTCCGGTTGCCGCCCTGTGACCCAGGTGCCGCTGCTGGACACCCACAGTCGCGAAAGCGTTTCCAAGGTGCTCGGCAGCGTGCGCGACTTCCGCATCGACGGCGCAGACCAGCTTGGCCTTGCACGCTACTCGAAGGTCAAAGAGGCGGACGACGCCTTTACCAAGACGGACGAGGGGCACCTGACGGACTACTCCGCCGGGTACCGCCCCCTCGCCACCACTTCCGTGGCCGACGGCGAGACCGTCGTCATCGGTGGCCGCAGCTTCACCGGGCCGTGCCTGGTGATCACGGAATGGGAGCTCAAGGAAGTGTCCACCTGCCCCATCGGGGCAGACAACAGGGCCAAGGCCAGGGCCTTGGATTCCAACAACCAGGAGGAAGACATCATGCTCAAGGAGTTCCTGCGCAAGATGCGCGGCGAGCTCGGCCTGCCCGAGGACGCCACCGAGGACCAGGTCCGTGCCGCCATTGTCAAGGCCGCCGAAGACGCCAAGCGCGCTCCTGCTGCGCCCGCCCCGGCCCCTGCGGCTTCTGCCGCTCCCGCCCCCGTCAACCCCGACGAGCTGACCCGCCAGGCCGTGGCCGACGAACGCACCCGCACCGCCGAGATCACCGCTCTGTGCGAGGCCCACGGCTGCCGCGACCTGGCCGCTGAACTGCTCAAGGACGGCACCAGCGTGGCCGAGGCGCAGCGCCAGGTGCTGGGCATTTTGCAGGGCCGCTCTTCCGGCACCCAGGCCCCCGGCTTCCAGGTGGAAGTGACCACCACCGAGCGCGACAAGTTCCGTGCCGCCGCGCAGGATGGCCTGTCCATCCGCCTGGGCCACAAAGTGGAGAATCCCGTGCCCGGCGCCACCGGCCTTGCCTCTTACACCCTGCGCGAAATGTGCCGCGAAAGCCTGGTGCGCGCGGGCCAGCCCGTGCCCGACAACGTGATGGAAATGATCGGACGCGCCATGACCACCAGCGACCTGCCGAACATCCTGGGAAACGTGGCCAACAAGAGCCTCATGGCCGGGTACGAAACCCAGCCGGAGACCTACGAGGCTTGGTGCGACACCAGCGGCTCTCTGGCCGACTTCAAGCTGGCCGACCTGGTGCGCCGTGGCGAGACGAGCGACCTGGAGGAAGTGCGCGAGGACGGCGAGTTCAGGTACGGCAAGACCGCCGACACCAAGGAACAGGCGCGCCTGCTTACCTTCGGCAAGATCATCAAGTTCACCCGCCAGTCCATCCTCAATGACGACCTGGGCGCCCTGTCCGACGTGCCCCGCGACATGGGCGAGGCCGTGCAGCGTTGCCTGGGCGACCTGGCCTATGCGGCGCTGACCGCCAACGCCAACACGGGCGACGGCGTGGCCCTGTTCCACACCTCCAGCCACGCCAACCTGGCCAGCAGCGGCGCCGCCGTCGACGTGACTCCGCTGGGCGCCGGCGTGAAGGCCATGGGCCTGCACAAGGACCTGCTGGGCAAGCGCAGGCTGAACCTGCGGCCCACGTTCTTCCTGGGCCCGCGCAGCATCGAGGGCGTGGCGGAGCAGTTCTTCAAAACCGACAAGATCGGCGGCGTGGCCAACAAGCCCAACCTCGCCAACATCTACTTCGGCGACTACTTCACCCGCGTGTACGACGCCCGCCTGGACGACGACTCGCTCACCGCCTGGTACCTGCTGGGCCCCAAGGGCAGGACCGTGAAGATGTTCTTCTTGAACGGCCAGAAGACGCCTTACATGGAGCAGCGCATGGGCTTCGAGGTCGACGGCATCGAACTCAAGGTGCGCATCGACGCCGCCGCCAAGGCCCTGGACTACCGCCCCTTCTACAAGAACCCCGGCGCGTAAGGCCGCTCATCACTGAGTCTAAAACGCAAGGAGAACCATCATGGCATTCAAAATCCAAAAGGGCGACCGACTGCCCTACACCAACGCCAGCGGCGTGGACATCGCCTCCGGCGATCCCGTGCTTGTGGGCGAGACCTTCGGCGTGGCCGTGGCCAACATCGCCGACGGCGAAGGCGGTACCCTTGACATCAAGGGCGTGTACGAGGTCCGCAAGGCCGCTGGCGAGGCCATCAGCCAGGGCGTCGACCTCTACTGGGACGCCGACGGCGATCCCCAGGGCGCCGTTTCCGGCACCGGCTGCCTCACCGCCACCTCCACGGACAACATCTACGCGGGCAAGGCCTTCGCCGCTGCGGGCTCCACCGCCACCGTCGTCCAGATCAACCTGAACGCGTAAGGACCGGCAATGCAACGGATGATCGGCAACATCTGCGCCACCATCAAGGGCGAACTGCCGCAGCGCAAGCACCCTGTGTTGCTTTGCCTGGGCTCCGGCCCTGGCGGGCAGCAGCAGGCGCAGGAGTTCCTGGCCCACACGCCCGCAGACGTGGCCGCCTGCAACGACGCCATCACCGCCTTCCCCGGCGTGCTGCACCTGGCCGTGAGCCTCCATGCGGAGCTGCTGGAGGGCTGGGTGCAGCGCCGCATGGTTCAGGAGCCCCGGCCTTGCGTGGTCGGGGAAGACCTGGAGCCGGGCGTGGACGTTATGATGAGCATCGACCGGGCCTGCGGCTCCAGCGGCATGTACCTGGCCCTGCTGGGCGGGCTCATGGGCTACGAGCGCATTGTCCTGGCGGGCATCACCCTGGAGCGCGAGAAGGAGCTGGTCTACCGCGACCTCTGGCGCGCCGCCAAAAAGAAGGGCGCCCTAGCGAACGTGGAGACGCTGGCCGCAAGCGGCTGGCTGGCCGAGCTGCTGAAAGCCCGGCCCTGACAGAATCGACACGAGGAACGCCACCTCCCCCTCACAGGCCCGCCCCGGCTTACGCCACTCGGCTGGGGCGGGCCAAACCAAAAGAGGAAGCGATGCAGGAACTATTCGAGCACTTCGGCTTCAAGGCCGCCTGGTCCACCTTCCTCAGCTGCTTCGCCTGGGCGCTTGGCGGCCTGGACGTGGCTGTGCTCGCGTTGTTCATCCTCTATGCCGTGGACTTTGCTTTGGGCCTGCACTTGGCCTGGGTCAGCAGTTCTCTCTCTGCGGCCAAGGCCCGCAAAGGCATGGCCAAATTCGTGCTCTACGTCATCGTCATCGCCTGCGCCCACATGCTTGATCTGGCCATGGCTCGGAGCTTCCCGTTTTTGGCGAACTATGTACGCGACTGCATGGTCATGTTCGTGGCCATCAATGAATTTTTGAGCGTGTGCACGCACCTTGCGGCCATGGGCCTGCGCGTGCCCGAAGGCTTGCAGGTGCGGTTGCGCACCTACCGCGACACCGCCGTCGACAGCGGGGGCATGGTGAGCATTCGGCCATTTGGATCCTTCTCTGATGCGCCGACCCAGCCTTCAGAGCATCCGCAGCCCCGGCAGCCCAGCCCGGCGCAATTCGATGAGCTCGGGGGCGGGCGATGAACAGCAGCGCATGGCCTATTGCCGCAGCCTTTGTGCAGAAATGGGAAGGCGGTTTTGTCGACGATCCCTCTGACCCCGGGGGAGCAACAAACTTCGGAGTGTCCCTGCGTTGGCTCCGCGACATCGGCATCGACGTGGATGGTGACGGCGATGTGGACGCCGACGATGTGCGCGCGCTCAGCCCCGTGCAAGCCTTGGGCTTGTTTCGGCAGCGCTTCTGGGACGCGCTTTCGCTTGATGATGTGCCGGGAGATCCAGCCGTTTGCATCTTCGACGCCGCAGTGAATTGCGGCGCCCGGCGTTCGGTGCTTCTCGCCCAGCAGGTGTGCAACGCCTACACGGGCAACCTCATCGCGGAAGACGGCGTGTTCGGCCCGGGCACTCGCGCCAGGATCCAGAGCATCTGCTACGGCATGCAGGCCGAAGATGCATTCGCTACCAGGCTTCTGGCCAGCCGGGAGCGCTTCTACCACAACCTTGTCGAGGTCAAGCCAGAACTTGGCAAATTCCTCGGGGGTTGGAAGAACCGCGTCAACTCGTTGCGGCAAACGCTGGGGGTGCAGTGATGTTCGGCCTTCCATCTATTCCTTCCATCCCTGGCACCAGCAACCGCACGGCCATCGTGGCCCTTGTGTTCACTGTGGCCCTGCTGCTCACGGCCATCGGCTGCTACCTGTACGGAAGCCACCGGGGCTATGCCGAGGCCGAGGCCCTGGGCAAGGCCGAGCTCAAGACGCTTGAGGCCGATTACGCCAAGGCCAGCGCCAACGCGACCGCAGAGGCCATGCAGGAGACTGCCCGCCTGGCCAAGCGCGGCAACGAGTTGTCCGCCAAGCTCATCACCACCCGCAGCGAGCTGGACCAGGCCCGCGCGGCTATCACCCGGAGGATCAACGATGTTGCGCAGACTGTATCTGCTGCTTGTGTGCTTGGCCCTGAGTATGTCGGCTTGCGCAACGAAGCATTCTACGGACTTCGTTCCCGCGCCGCCGCCAACGCGACTGATCCCAGCGGAGATCAAGGCCGACCCGGTGAAGCCGGACGAGTTCGCGCCGGGCTACCAGAGGGCGCATCCGTAGCCGACTCCCTGACTTGGGAACGGGACATGGGCGACTACGTGCGCAAGCTGGAGGCCGTGAGCGCGGCTAGGCTTAAGCTTTTGGAGGCGTGGGCCCAATGACCATCCTCGCCGACATCGCCGCCATCATCCTGGCCCAGCAGGGCGAGAGCGTGACCTACACGCCCCAGGCCAGCGACCCCGAGGCCGAGGCCGTGGAGCTCCAGGCCGTGGTTTCGCACCATGGCTTCGGCTACGCCCCCGCAAGCTGGCCCGAGGACTTGTTTCGCAACCAGGCCCGGCACGCTGCCGTGCGCCTGCGCGCAGCGGACGTGGCAGCCGAGCCGACCAAAGATGACAGCATCGCCTTGGACGGCCTGACCTACCGCGTGCGCGCGGTCAGCCGCGAGCCCAGGACCGGGCCCGAGGCCATGTGGTGGATATGCCTCTGCGCCTGCGATCAGCGGGGGAAGTACTGATGGCCGACCTCGTCCCCATGGTGAACATCAAGGGCCGTGACTACCGGTTCTACGCCTCCGGCGGCACCTTGTTCGAGATCAACGACGCCGTGGCGCCGTACATGGCCATGCTGGCCAGAAATTTTCCGGGCGAGGTCAACAAGGCCCTAGGCTCCCTGGGCTACCACCTGCGCAAGACCATGCGCGAGGCCATGCGCGCGGGCGGCGTGGGCGGCAGCTGGCCCAAGCACGCGGGCATCAAGAGGCTCAACCGCAAAATCGGCGACCGCGCATGGCGCACGCGCTCGGCCAACCCGCACGACGGATTGTTCGGCCACCTGTACATGGCCATAGGCTACCGGCGCAACCAGGCCAACATGCGCGTCCAGATCGGCTTTTTGTCCCGGCGGTCTTCGCACCTGGCGGAAAAGCTCCAGTCCGGGTTCGAGACGCCCATCACCGCCAAGATGCGCCGCCTGTACAGCGTGCGCGGGCTCAAGCTTTCGAAAAAGCGGGCCGTTGTCACGCCCGCCCGCCCGCTGGTGGGCCCGGTGTTCCAGCTCACGCGGCACACCTATGAGCCATTCATCGAGGCGCGCGTGCTCAAGTACCTGAACAACGCCAGGACATTCGTCAAGGTCGCCTAGGCCCCAAGCCCGGCTCAATCGGAGAAACGCATGGCAACAGACTACGACATCGCCGACGCCTGGGCCCAGGCCCTGGAAGCCGACACGGAGCTGACGGCCTTTTGCGTGTCGCGCTTTGGCAAGGCCCCGCAAGTCATGCTCGGGGTCGGCTTTGGCAATGCCCTGGGCGAGAACGACACGCCCTACATCATGGTCATTCCCCTGCGCAACCAGGACGGCTTCGAGGAAGAGCTGGCCGTGCCCGAGGTGGTTCTCTCCATCGGCGTGGTCGACACCACCAGCGAGACTTTTGGCACGCGCGGCATCAGGGCTCGCGGCTACAAGAGCCTCGACTTGTTCGAGGGGCTGATCTTGAGCGTTTTGAAAGACACGGACTATGCCCCCTCCCGTTGGGAAGGGGAAAACGACCAGCCGGGCGAGTATTTCTTCATCAGGCACATCCGCTACGCATGCGACATTCCCCGCACCATTTAAAACGCGGGCCAACAGGAGGACACCATGACTCAGGCCAAAGGCTACCAGGGCAAAACCGTCATCGACTTTGAGACCAGCTTCGGCGTCGTGCCGTCCGCTGGCTCGCGCAAGGGCTACAGCATCCCCTTCATGTCCAACACCTTGGCCGCAACGGTCGGCCTCACCAAGGACGAAACCCTGACCGGCAGGCGAGATCCTGTGGAGCCGGGCCAGGGCAATGTGGACGTGCCAGGCTCGCTCAAGGTGCCGGTGGACGCCCACAACTACGGCCTGCACCTGCGCAGCATGTTCGGCCTGCCCACCACCGTTGTGGTGGCCTCCCTGCTGCTGAACGCAGCCGCCGCCGTGAACAAAGGCGGCGGTAAGGTGGGCCTGCCCTGCACGGCCCATGGCCTGGCCAGCGGCGCCCCGGTGGTCATCGTGGGTTCCACCAACTACGACGGAGCCTATTTGCTCGACCGCACCACCAGCACAAACGAGCTGGTCATCGCCGCCACCTACACGGCGGAAACCTTCGCGGGTGATGAAACCGTGAGCCTGGCCCGCCAGGTGGTCATCGACGGCGTTGTGCGCCTGGCTGGCGGGGGCAAGGTCGGCCTGCCCGCCGTCGCCCACGGTCTGCCCGTCGGCGCGCGCATCGTTGTGGACGGAACCACCAACTACGACGCCACCTACACCGTGCTGCGCGGCACCAGCGCCAACGAGCTGCTAGTAACGGCCACCAACACGGCGGAAACCGTCTCCGACGCCACCGCCACGGCGGCCTTCTACGACCATGTTTTCAAGGTGGGCGATACCATGCCCAGCATCCTTGCGGAAAAGGCTTTCCCGGCCATCCCTGTCTACTACATTGATCGCGGACTCAAAGTGTCCAAGCTGGACCTGAGCTTCGGTGGAGAGGGCGTGCTGTCCAGCACCATGATCTTTGTGGGCGCGGGCGAAGACGACGACACCACTCAGTATGATGCCGCCGCTGTAGAGCTGCCTATCGTGAAGTTTAATCAGAAAGACGTTTCCCTTACCGAGGGCGGCGTGGCCTATTCCAACAGAGTCAAGACCGTCAGCCTCTCTCTGGACTTCGGCCTGGAGACGGACACCTACACCCTGAACACGCCGGACAAGGCGGGCGAGCGCGGAGACATCACTGAAGGCCTGCTCGGCCTGGAGGGCAACCTGGAGGCGCTGTTCACCGGCACCGACCTGGTGGACAAGGCCATCGACAACACCACCAGCAGCCTGGCCGTGCTGGCCTCGAATAAGGGCTACGAGCTGGAGGTCACCTTGGAGGAACTCAAGTACGAGCGCACCACCCCCCCCATCGACGGCCCCAAGGGCGTGCTGGAGCGCCACAAGTTCATGCCCTTCTACGCCAGCGGCGCGGCCAATTCGTCCGTTGTCGTCCGCCTGCGCAACGAAATGTACAGCCTGGAGCAGTAGCCATGAGCACAACTCCCATCAAGATCACGCTGCCCGTGAGCGGGCAGGAAGTCGAACTCAAGGCCCTGAGCTGGGAAGAGTCCGAGAAGCACCTGGCAGCCGAGAATGCAAAGCTGGATTCCGGGTACATGAAGGGCTTCTTGACCACCCACTACGGCAAAAAGACGTGGGACGCCGTTTCCAAGGCTCGCCCTGATGTTTTTGAGCTGTACAACCAGACCATCAATTACACCTTTGGCGGCCCCGGCGCCGTAAAAAACTCCACGCCGTCTGGGCCTGGCGCACCGACCCAGACCGAGTAGAGTACTGCGCCGCCTGCCGGGAAACCGGCGGCGGCGGGCAAGAGTGCGCAGAGTGTCCGCAGATGCAGGGTGCTCCAAAGCTGGCGCAGGGGAACAAGCCAGCCTGGAAGCTCTGGACCAGCTGCAGCACCCAGTGGCGTGTGGGCATGGGCGGTGCGGTTGGGCTGGATTACCTGGCCGTGGAAATGGTGGCCAAGACCTTGGGGATACGCATGGACCGACCGATGCTCGAAAAGCTCCAGGCTTTGGAACACGCTCAGCTCGACCGCTGGGCCGAAACCGCCCAACGCGAACGGGAAAGGGCGCGCAATGGCCGCTGAAACACAGATCATCATCAGCGCGCGCGACCTGGCCAGCGCCACCATGCTGGGCGTGGGCAAGAACGCCCAGAGCCTTGGCCAGCAGGTCAACATGGTGGGCCGAAACGCCCAGGAAGCGCTCAAGCCCGTGCGCGAGCTGTTCCAGGAGCGCATCGGCAACAACCTGAACGAGACCGCCCTGTCCGCCTCGCTGAACAACATCGGCAAGGCGGCGGGCATGTCCCGCGTGGAGCTGGGCCGCCTGCACATGCAGCACGGCGACACCGTCACCGGGCTCAAGATGATTGGCTCCGCAGCCATGCCCGTGGTCGGCGGCGTCACGGCCGTTGGCGCGGCCATGATCTACGCGGGCAAGGCCAGCTTCGACGCCACAGTGGAGAACACCCGCCTGGCCAAGAGCTACCTGTCCATAGAGGGCGGGGCGGCAGCGGCCACGGCTCAGCTCAAGTTCATCTACGACGAGTCCGTGCGCCTGGGCATGCAGTACCAGCAGACTGCCGCCTCGGCCAAAAACTTCTTCGCCTCCGGCAAGGGCACCACCTTGGAAGGCGAGATGAACAAGATTTTCTCCGCCGTGTCCGAGGCTGGCGCCGCGCTGAACATGAGCCAGGATGACATCAACGGCGTGTTCCGCGCCCTGGGCCAGATGATGAGCAAGGGCAAGGTCCAGGCCGAGGAACTGCGCGGCCAGTTGGGCGAGCGCTTGCCCGGAGCCTTCACCCTGTCGGCCAAGGCCATGGGCCTCACCACCGCCGAGCTGGACAAGATGCTGGAGCAGGGCCAGGTGCTGGCCGACGACCTGCTGCCAAAGCTGGCCGACGTGCTGCACAACAAGTACGGCAAGGCCGCCGAGGAGGCGGCCAAGGCCTCCGACGCCGGGGCCCAGGCCGTGAACAGCATGTCCACGGAGTGGGAGCTTTTCAAGGCCGGGTTCATGGACACGGACTTGGTCGTCAGCGCCATCCGGCGCGTCACCAGCGCCCTGCGCGAGCAGAACGAAATGATGGTGCTCGACAGGATGCAGAAGGCAGGCATCAAGGCCGACCTGACCTCCGGCATGGGCGCTCTGGGCACCAACCCCCGTTATCTCAAAAACTACGGCTACACCGATAAGCAGATCCAGGCTTTCAAGGAATACGGCACGGACGACATGGAGGCCATCAACCGCATGGTCCGGGCCCAGCAGGAAAAGTCGCGCCAGGACTATGAGGACATCAGCCTGGAGAAGACCCTGGGCAAGGCCGGGTCGCTTAGCAAGGGCTTTTTGTCCGGCACCAAGGAAAGCCAGCGGCAGAAGATCGTCGACGACAGCTCCGCCGCCTTGAAGGCCCTGGAGGAAGCCCGCGATAAGGACGCCGCCCATGCCGAGCGCTGGAGCGAGAAGATCCAGGCCGTGCACGCGGAAACAGCGCGCAAGCTGGCCGCCCTGAACAAGCAGGAGGACACCAAGGCCCGCAAGGAGCAGAGCGACTACGCCAAGGCCGTGGACTCCGCCACCGCGCACATCCGCGAGCTCAGCGCCTCGGAAGAAGAACTTTCCGCAGTCAAGATCGAAAACAAATACGCCAACATTCGCAAGGAGCTGGGCGCGGCCAACCCGCTGTACCGCGAGCTCATCAGCCTGGAGCAGCGGCACGCGGACCTGGCCTCGGCCCGCAAGGTGGCCGATGAACGCGAGGGCGCGCTCAAGAAAGACCTGCAAGCCCGCGTGGAGTTCGACAAGGCCTACCGCGCCAGCACCATGAGCGAGTCCGCCTTCAAGACCGCGCAGATCGAGGCCCAGGCCGAGGCCTGGAAAAGCGCCGGCGCGGATGAGGTCAAGGTGGGCCAGTGGGTGGAGCGGGAGAAGATGAAGGCCTCCCGCGAGTGGCAGGACGGGGCCAAGCTGTCCTTTGACGCCTATGTGGACAACGCGACCAACGCCGCAAAAGTTGCGGGCGATGCCATGACCTCCGGCCTCAAGGGCATGGAGGACGGCCTGTACGACTTCTTCATGACCGGCGAGATCGGCTGGACCAAGTTTGGCAACATGATCCAGAGCACCATGGCCAGGGCCCTGGCTCAGGACGTGATGGGGCAGAGCGCCAGCTATATTCGAAGCACCGGGTTCATGGGCGACATCAGCGAATTTTTCGGCTTCGGGGGCAGTTCCTTGGCCAGTGAAGGCTACAGCTCTTCCCAGGTGGATTCGGCTGTCAATTCTCTTGAAGCGAGCATCCTCGGCGGGCGTGCCAGCGGCGGCGGCGTCAGCTCCGGGCGCTGGCTGGTGGGGGAGGATGGCCCGGAGATTCTGGAGATGAACGGCAACGGCTACGTGTACAACGCCGCCCAAACCCAGGCCATGCTTTCCGGCTCTGGCGGCGGCGGCTCCGTCAATGTGGCCATCAACAACAGTTACGACTTTCGCGGGGCGGACAGCGGCACCGAGGCTCGCCTGCGCCGCTACGTGGACGAAATGTCGCGCCAGACGGTGAAGGACGCCACAGCCGCAGTGGAGGCCAAGGCCCGCCGAGGCGGCAGCTACGCCAAGAGCCTGGCCGGGAGGCCCCAATGAGCGTGACCCCCATCGCCTGGCCCACGCTCACGGTGCGGCCCAGCAACTTTACCTGGCACCTGCTGCCCCATAGCCAGACGTGGACCAGCCCTTTGAACGGCAGCAGCCAGACCCAGGAACTGCCCGGCGCGCGCTGGATATGCAAGCTGCCCTACCGCAAAATGCGCGAGGACGACTGGCGGCCCTGGACAGCGTTTGTGGCGCGGCTGCGCGGCGCTGCCGGGCGTTTCTACCTATCGCCCCTGCACGCCCTGCCCGCGCGCGGCGTGGCCACGGGCACGCCCGTAGTGGCCGGGGCGGGGCAAACAGGAGCCAGCCTGACCACCAGCGGCTGGACGAACAGCACCGCGCTGATCCTGCGCGCAGGCGACTACTTCCACGTGGCCACGGCCAACGGGCGCGAACTCAAGATCGTCACCGCCGACGTCAACAGCAGCGGTACCGGAACGGCAACCATCACTTTTGAGCCGCCACTGCGGGGGATCCCGGCCAATGGCGCGGCCCTTGAAGTCACAGCGCCCACAACGGTGATGCGGCTCTCCGACGACAGCCAGGGCCAGCTGGATTGGTCCGGCGTGCGCTACCACGACACGTCCATTGAATGCGTGGAGGCCTGGCTGTGAGCGGACGCGAAATCACCGCAGAAACAGCCGCCGCCGCCCAGGCAGAGGTGGTGCGCCTGGTGGCCCTGGCCCGGTTAGACTTCGACACCGGCACCCTGCGTTGCACCAGCGCACCGTACGACATGCTGTGGGACGAGCTGGACACCGGCGAGCCTGAGACCTTCATCACCACCCTTGGCCTGGGCAAGGTCAGCGGGGTGGAGGAGGGCGCGGAGCAGCAGGCCTACAACGTCACTGTGAGCATGAGCGGCATCCAGGCCGAGAGCGTGAGCCTGGTGCTGAGCGAAAACCCCCAGGGCCGCCCGGCGTGGATCTGGGTGGCGTTCCTGGACGCGGAACACCAGATCATCCCGGACCCGGTGCTGGTGTTCGCGGGCCGCATGGACACCCTGGCCCTGGACTACGGCGACAGCTCCGAGGTGGCCCTGACGATCGAAAGCCGCCTGGCCGACTGGGCGCGGGCGCGCGGAGGGCGCTACACCGACGCCGAGCAGCAGAGCCGCTGTCCAGGCGACAAGTTTTTCGAGTTCGTAGCCCCGGCCACGGACAAGGAACTCACCTGGGGGCGGTCATGAGCGTGCAGCGCCGCCACGACTGGGCCTCGCGCCTTGTGGCCCAGGTGGAGGCCGCACGGCAACGGCCCTTTGCCTGGGGCGGGGCGGACTGCTGCCTTACCGCCTGCGACATGGTCCAGGCTATGACGGGCGTGGACCCTGCCGCGCACTTTCGCGGGCGGTACAAAACCAAGGCCGGGGCCTTTCGCGCGCTCAAGGCTTTTGCCGGTGGCGGCCTGGAAGAAACCGCCCAGCGCATCACCACCGGTCTTGCTATGCCAGAAGTGCCGCCCCTGGCCGCCCAGCGCGGCGATGTCTGCCTGGTGGAGACCTTGCAGGGCCCGGCCCTGGGCATCTGCCTCGGCGCGCAGGTGGCCGTGCAGGGGCCGCTCGGCCTAGCCCTGCTGCCCATGCATCAGGCGTTGCGCGCCTGGAGGGTGTAGCCATGGGTGGAGCTGTTGTCGCCGCCATTTCTCTTGTGGCCAGCGCAGGTACAGCGGCCTTGTTGCCAGCAGGCATAGGCGCATTCGCATCCACAATGATCTCCGGTGCCGTTGGCATGGGCATCAGTACACTCGGCGGTGCGCTATTGGGCGGGGGAGCGAAGTCGAAGGCACCAAGCTTTGGAACTGAGGCCCAGGACCGCAAGTTGATGCTACGCAGCAGCGTGGAAAGCCGCAAAATCCCATACGGCCTGGTCAAGGTCAGCGGCCCCCTGGCGCTCAAGGCTACCACGGGCGACACCAAGGAATACCTTCACCTTGCCGTGCCCATGTCCACGCGCGAGGTGGCCGAGATCGGCGATGTCTGGTTCGACGACACGCTGAGCACGGACTCGCGAATTTCCGGCTTCAACCGCGTCAAAAAGCACCTGGGCGCGCCCAGCCAGGAGGCGGACACGGACCTCGTGGCCGAGGTGCCGGGCTGGACCGTGCAGCACCGGGGCCGGGGCATCGCCTACCTCTACCCCCGCGCCAAGTACGACTCCACGGCCTGGCCCAACAGCATCAAGAGCGTGCTGGGCCTGGTGCGCGGTGTGTATATCTATGACCCACGCGCCGCCACCATCGCCATCACCAGCAGCACGGCTGCGTCTCCGGCTGTCATCACCACCGGCACGGCGCATGGCCTGAGCGTGGGCGACTGGGTCTTCGTGCGCGGTCACAGCGCGGCGCTGTCTAAGTTTTATGTGGTGGGCACGGCACCGACAGCAACCACCCTGACGCTGCTCTATCCCGTCTTCGGCGAAGAAGCCGTCGCTCTGTCCGAGGGCGGCACGGGCGGCACGCTGGCCAAGATGACATGGAGCCACAACGCGGCGCTGTGCATCCTGGACTACCTGCTCTGGACCGATGGCCTGAACGCCAACGAGGACGAGGTGCACTGGGAGTCCTGGATCGCCAGCGCCAATGTGTGCGAGGAGCAGGTGGAACTGGGCGCAGCAGCCACGCTGACGGCCAACGCCGGGACCGATGTCGTCACCCTGTCCGAGCCCGTGCCCTGGGCCACGGGCCTTTCCGTGCGGCTCACCAGCACGGGCGCGCTGCCTGCGCCCCTGGCCGTGGACACCACCTATTACTGGATACGGCTATCTGCCACCACGGGCAAGCTGGCGGCAACCAGCGAGGACGCGGGCTACGGCCTGGGCATCGACCTTACCGACGCAGGCAGCGGCACCCACACGCTGTCCTGCGCGCTCACGGCCACGGTGGACGCCACGGCGGACACGGTGACCGCTTCCGGCCCGGTCTACTGGCACACGGGCGACGGCGTGCGCTTCCTCTCCGGCACGCCGCCCACGGGCCTGAGCCTGGGCACCACCTACTTCTGGATCCGCACGGGCGACAGCGCAGGCAAGCTGGCCTCGTCCTTTGCTCTGGCCATGGCCGGCACAGCCCTGGACCTGGCCGACGCCGGAACCGGGCTGACAATCGCCAGGGTGAGCCAGCCGCGCTACACCTGCAACGGCGTGGTGGACCTGGCCAAGAAGCCCATCGACATCATCGAGCAGCTCTTGACCTCTTGCCTCGGCGTCATGCCCTACCTGCAAGGCAAGTACCGCCTGCACGCGGCCTGCGCTGGCGTTCCGCTCGACCGCGCCCTTACCGAGTCCGATTTGCGCGACACCCTCAAAATCAGGCCCCGGCCTCCCAAGCGTGAGCTGTACAATGCCGTGCGCGGAACGTTCGTGGACCCGGCCCAGCTCTGGCAGCCCACGGACTTCGTGCCGCAGCTGAGCGCAGGGTACGAGGCGCGCGACGGCGGCGAGCGCATCTACAAGGACAAGGAGCTGCCGTTCACAACCGACGGCGTCATGGCCCAGCGCCTGGCCAGGATTGACCTGGCCCGCGCCGACCAGGGCATCACCGTGGACTACCCGGCCAATCTCGCGGCCCTGCCCATCGCCTTGTGGGACGTGGTGCCGCTGTCCATCGCCAACCTTGGCTGGGTGCGCAAGTCCTTCCGCGTGCTGGGCTGGACTCTGTCCGAGCAGGGCGGCGTCGACCTGGTGTTGCAGGAGGAGGCCCCGGAGGTCTACGACTGGAGCCCGGATGAAGGCTCCCAGGCCGACCCCGCGCCCAACACGCTGTTGGCCAACCCCTGGGACGTGGCCGCGCCCACAGCGCTGACGCTCGCCAGCGGCACGGACGTGCTGGCCATCCGGGGCGATGGCACGGTGCAGACCCGGCTCAAGTGCACGTGGACCGCCCCGGCAGACGCCTTTGTGCTCTCCGGCGGGCACATCGAGATCCAGCAGAAGAAAAGCGCGGACGCCTCCTGGCTGCCCGCTCTGACCCAGCCCGGAGCGGACACCGAGGCCTACCTGCTCGACGTGGAGGACGGCGCCGCCTACGACGTGCGCCTGCGCGCGGTCAACGGCCTGGGTGCTGTAAGCTCCTGGCTGTCCGTCACCGGCCATGTGGTGCTGGGCAAGAGCCAGCCGCCCAGCGACGTGGCCTCGTTCTCCGTGCAACAGAACGGTGCTGTCTGCACCTTCCAGTGGCCTGCGGTTTCGGACATGGACCTGTCCGGCTACGAAATGCGTTTCGGCCCTCGTGGCTCTTTCGTCTGGGACACGGCCAGCCTTATCACCCGCGCCACGCGTGGCACGCTCATCACCAACTCGGCCCTGCCGCCCGGGAACTGGACCGTCGGCATCAAGGCCCAGGACAGCAGCGGCAACTACAGCGCCAACGCAACGACCTTCGACATCACCACCGTGAGCCAGTCCAACGTCATCGTGAGCCAGCAGCAGAATCCTACCTGGCCGGGCGCCCTCACGGGCCTGGTCAGGCATTACACAGGCGTGCTGCTCATGGACTCCCAGGGCGTTGCTGTGGACGACGGCTGGGACACTTTCGACAAATTCTGCCCGGTCCCGGCGGAGGCCAGCCACTACGAGACGCCTGAGCAGGATTGCGGGTTTGACTCGCCCAGCGCGCGGGTCTGGGGCACGTCTGCCGGGTTTGCCGGGCCGGGTGAGGCCGCAGCGCCAGGTCTGTCGCTCCAGGTGGCCACCAAGCCCTCCGGCGGCGAATATAGCACCTTTGTGCCCTGGATGGGCGGCACCATCGGTGACCGCTATTTCAAAGGCCGCGTTGTGCTCGACCCGGCCCCCGGTTCGGGCGCGCTTGAAGCCTCCACCCTGACAGCGGACGGCGAGCCCTGGACCCAGCAGGGTACGGCGGTCATCGCTGTCGGCGGCACCACCATCACCTTCCCCCAGGCTTTCCATTCGACGCCGACCCCAAACGTGTCCGCCAGCGGGAACCAGTCCCTCAATGGGGTTTGGTCGAACCTGACTTCAACCTCGATGCTTGTAAAAATCTACGACACCAGCGGCACGGACATAGGCGGCACCTGCGCCTGGTCCGTGACCGGAACATAGGAGGCGACCATGCCCACCGCAAAGCCCATCAAGACAGACGTCAACACGCAAACCAGCGTGCAGTACAAGGCCAACCTGGACGCGAACAGCAATGTCGATGCGCGGCTCTCCTGGGCCTTTGCCCCCCATGCCCAGGACACGCCGAACATGACCGTGGCTCTTGCGGCCGGGGCTATCCTGTCCGGCACCACGCTCACCGAGGTTGCGGCGCAGAGCACCACGACCATCACCGCTCCGGTGACCAACCCGCGCATCGACCGCGTGGTCATCGACAGCGTGACCGGGGCTGTGAGCGTTGTTGAGGGCGACGAGGCGGCAGAGCCGGAAGCTCCGGCCATCCCTGCGGGCAAGCTGCCTGTGGCCCGAGTTCTGCTGGCCACGGACACCACGGCCATCACCAACGCGGACTTGACCGACGAGCGCGTGGGCGGGTCCGGAGGCGTGCAGATCGGCAGCATCGCCGACCCGAGCGCGGAAGAGGCGGCCAGCACCCTGGACGTGGCCACCGCCATCGCGGCCATACCCACGGCAGACGCCTTTGCTCGCGACATGGCGCTCTATGAGGCATTTCGCAACTGGCGGCAGGACAGCAAGTCCAGCGGCCCTATCCCCTCGGGGTATCTGTGGACATTCCAAAGTGACGAACTGGCGACCAAGACGAATGCCACATACGACGCCTCGGGAAAGCAATACACAAACCAAAGTATTATTTCCGTGACGTCCGGCGCCAGTGCCGTAGGGACATTTGGATCAAGCTGCACAACCGTTGATAAAGGTATTACCGCTTGCCCAAATGGTTCAACCATCACCGTCATCGGGTGTTATTGCGCTTCTTCGGCAAGCCTTGCCGTAAAGGTTTTGAAGTTTGTCTCCGGATCAACCTGGAACGTCGTCCACAGCGAAAGCTTTTCCCACCCTGGCGGGGGGTATGCGGACAAGACGTTGAGCACTCCCTACGCTGTCCCTAACGATGGGAAAACATACCGTATCGGCATCTATGGCCCCTCAAGCACAACATCTTATGCGAGTGGGAGTGCGGACCTTTATTATGGTGATGCAACAGGAAACGGCGTGGCATTTGTTTTGAATGACAACCGCCCGTTCATGTCGCGGTACACATATAGATCCGGTGCGCAAAGCATAACCTTGAAGCCGACGGCCATTACCGTTGGCGCGGCCCCGGCAAGCGCGCTGATCGATATCCTGCACGCTCCCACCGACGCTGTGACGCTGAACACCGACCTCAAGGCGCGCGTGAGTTTTGACGGCGGGAGCACTTGGAGCGGCTACGTCACGTTGGAGCAGGTTTGCGAGTTTTCCAGCGGTGTTTATCTGCTCAAGGGTCTTGTGGATACCACCGGAATGACCCCCGGCACGTCCGTTCTCTGGGAAATCACAACCGACAACGCCAAGGCTCAGGCCGCGCGCGGTGTGGCGCTGGTTTTGAGCTAGGAGGGCGCGATGTACACCCGAATTGTTGACGGCCTGACCACGACGCCGACAGAGTCTCTGCCCGTTCTTGGGCCCAAGGAATGCGCGCTGGTCGTGGAGTGTTGCGCGGAGGTTCAGGCGGGCTGGCCGTTCGTCGGCGGGGAGATTGTGGAGCCAGGCCCGGACGCGGTGATGGAAGCGGCGATCCTGGACATCGTCGCCAGCTATGACCTCAAGCGAAAAGGACTCAAGGACCGCATGGCCGTTGCGCTGCTCCAGGATGGAGAAAACGAAGCGGCTATTCGTGCTGCGCTGGCTGCTGAATGGCAGCAGGCCAACGCTGATGAAGAATTGGAAATCTTTTCACTGCTAGGAGGATAGTATGCTGTACTGCCCCAAGTGCTCGGCCCCCGGCCCGTTCACCCAGGAAGGTCTTTCTCCGCTGCTCATCCGTCTTGGGTTCTACATCTGCGTGTCGTGCCTGGGCCTTGTGCGCCCGGTGAACGGCGCGCCTGCCGCTTCCGTGGCGCAGACTGAGGCCCAGGCCGAGACGCCCCAGGAGTAGCCCGTGGCTGACATCTGCGACAATGCCCAGGCCGTGGAGCTGCTGCTCCGGGCCGAGGCCCTGGACCGCGCCCGCCTGCGTCCTGCAGGCCCGGGCCCGGTCTACATTGACGGCGTGGCCTGTTGCCGCACGTGTCAGGAGCCCATCTGCTCAGCCAGGCTCAAGGCCGTTCCCGGGTGCTGTCAGTGCCGGGAATGTCAGGAAGAGGCGGAGGGGAGCTGAAAGAGAAGGCCCCGGGGTGCCGGGGCCTTGGAGTTCAGCCCAACGGTATCCAGCCTTTCGCGTTCGGCTCCGGGTGCGGTATGCCCAGCTCGTCCAGGTGGTCGAACAGCCGTTTAATCTTTTCCGGGTTCGCCAAGCCGTCCCAGTTGCCTTGCAAGCAAGGTGTGCAGATGTAGGCACGTAGGCGCTCAATCCAGCGCCCGTCGTAGCGGTTGTGGCCAAAGTGGAAATCTCGCTGGCACAGCAGGCATGTCTCGAAATGCTCAGGCGTTCCCACCACTACTTCCCCTTCATTTCCGGCTTCAGTTCCTTCCCTTCCTTGGCCTTGCCCTTTATCTCGTCCCGCGCGGCCTCCAGCGCCACATAGCGTGCGCTGGTGCTGGGGTGGGTGCTGCCCATGGTGATGGCGCCGGGGTTCTCCACGGCCATACGCCGCCACAGGTCGGCCACGTTCTCGATGTCGTAGCCCGCCCGGGCGGTAAAGTAGAGCCCCACGTAGTCGGCCTCGTGCTCAAACTCCTGGCTGTACAGCTGCTGGCCGATCTGGCCCCCGGTGTTTGGGTTCACCCCGGTCAGGATGGCTATGGGCAGGTCGAACAGCAGCATGCCAAGCAGGGCGTTGCCCGTCTTGGCCTTGATGTGGCCCTCGGTGTTATGGGCCATCTCGTGCCCCAGGATCGCGGCCAGTTCGTCGTCGGTCTGCACAAACTTCATCATCCCGGTCATGACCGTGATCTTGCTGCCGTCGGCAAAGGCGTTGATCATGTTGTCGGTCTTGAGAAACACATCGTAGGCGCAAACCTTGGCCGGGGGCACGCTCAGCTCGTGGCGCAGGCCTGCGCGCTCCACGGCCATGGGGATTGATGATCCGCTGGCAAGGGCCTTATCCAGGTGCTCCAGGGCGTGCTTCTTGTTTTTGACTTCCTGCCCGGCCACGGACAACAGCACGTCGCCACGCTGCACGCCGGCGGCCTCTGCCGGGCCGCCCCTGGTGATGATGTACACGGTGGGCCGCGCCTGGATGCCCAGCGCATTCTGGATGATCTCGCGCTGATCCTTGGGGTAGTCCTCGGCCTCGGCCAGATTCAGGCCTAGGCGATACGCTGTGTGCTCCCCGCACAGGTCCACGTTTTTGGAGCGGATGGCCCAGGCCACGCGGTCCATGCGGTCCAGCTTGGCCATATACTCGCGCACGGCCAGCTCCTGCTGCTTCTTGGCCTCGGCTTCCACCAGGCCGCCCTGCACCTGCGGCAGGTTGCGCTGCGGGGCACAGGCGGTAAGCAGAGTCAGGAGCAGGGCAAGGAGCGCTGGGGCAATGCTGGTGCGGCGCATGGTGTCCTCCTGTGAGAAAATTTAGGCGTCGGGAAGGGTGGACAAAAAGCGCTTCACCTCAGCTTCGGGGAAGCCGTGAGCCGCGAGGTAGCCTCTGGCCATGACCTTGTCGGACTTGCCGTCGTATGCCTTGAGCATGCTCGCGTAGACCTTGGCGATCTTGTCCTGTGTGGGTTGCTGGGGCGGCACGTCGCGCCCGCAGTGCTTGCAGACTATGGCCTCGCACTTGATCTCTTCGGCGCAGAAAGGGCAGGTGCAGTTGATGGGGGCGGAGAATACGTCGCGTTGAGCTGGGTCACGCTCCAGTTCCTTGGCCGGCGCGGCAGGAGAAAAGCCGACCATCAAAAGGGCAATGGGGCCAAGCAACAGGCCCAGCAGGAACCATGCGCCGGAGCTTTTGTTTTTCTGCCTGGCTACGTAGGATGCCGCGAAACCGCAGATGATCCAGAGGATAAAAAATTCCATGATCCGGCTCGCTTTGCCAGAGTATTTCAGGGCTTGTCCGCATACAGCGTGGCCGCGCACTGGCCGCAAAAGCCCCGGCCAAAAAAGCAGGCTGCCTCTCTCGCGCTTTTTTCTTCGTAGCATTGGCCATTAAAGGGGACAAGCTCTTTGATATCAACCTTGCCGCACAGGGTCGTTTGTGCCGTGGGGGCGCAATTGCCGCGCCCATCGGCCTTGGCGCTGACGATGTGCAGGTTTTCAATGTGCTGCGTCGAGGCGGGATTCTTCTGATAGATCATGAAACGCACGGCCTGGGCCTTGGTCCATTGCTCGAATGTGTGCATGAGTCCGCCTCTGTCTTGTGAGTATTCACTCACGCCTCTGGAACGCATAAACCTCTAGTTTCGCCCGCGCCAAGCCGTCACCCAGGCCGCTGCCGGGGATTAGACGGTATCGTCCCCGGCAGCCTGCTTCGTCGCAGGATAGTCTGCCGGTTCTTCCGCCGCCTTGGCCTCACATGGTGCGGGCTCGCGCACGGAGTAGCCCCCTTGGGCCTTGGTCCATTTGGCTATCTCGCCCTCCAGCATGACCTTGGCCGAGCGCATGATTTCCAACTCGCCCACGCCGGATTCACCCAGCAGCCGAGCCAGCTCGTCGATGCGTACAGCAACTGGGTTGCAGACTCTCGCCGCCGGGCTGGCGGCCTTCGGGAACATCTCTCCTTCGCCAGTTAGCAGCCAATGGGCATCAATGCCATAGCCCTGCACCCAAGCGGCCAGGGTCTTTTGGTTGGGAAGCCTGCCGTTACGGAGATACCCTGTTATCGTTTGGGCTGAAATAGATGCAGAGTCCGCCAAATCTTTTTGGTCGACTTTTAGCCTGTCAATAACAAGCTGTAATCTTTCGCTAAATACTGAAATCATATTTTTAACAAAAAACTCCGAGAAATTGTTGACGACTACGAGTTTTTATAATAGACCTCTTCTTAACGCTTCCCACGAACTTTCCCACTGGGAACAGGAGATTTCGAATGCAGCAATTACACGCAAATCGGTTGACCCGTCAACAAAGGCTCAAGGTGTGGGCTATCGAAAACAGCTTTGACTACACCGCCCTGGTGCAGGAGTCGGGAATCAGCAAGCAGGCCGTAAGCCGCATGCTTATCCACCAAGATACTATCCCCGCGAGCTTCCGCGACCTTTGCTTGAACCAGGGCATCCCTGCCGACCTCTTGCCCCCGCCCACGCGGCCCAAGGCCGAGCTGCTGCGCGAGAACCAGGAGCTGCGCGCGCGCCTGGCCAAATACGAGCCCCAGGCTCAGGCCAGCTGAGCGGTCATGATCAGCCGGTACGAATTTTCGCACGCCCTGGCAAGATAAGTTTTGAGGGAGAACCTGACCATGAACCACACAAACTACCTGAACATGTCCCTCCACGACGCCCTGCATCACGCCCGCATCATGTCCGGAAAGTCGGAAGACGAAATCGGCGCTGCGATGCGCTGGAACCCGGGCAACACCGGTCGCCTGTTTGGCCAGGGCAGCTACTGGCCGACCTTGCCGAACATCCCCAGGCTGTGCGTGGTGCTGGGCAACACTGTGCTGCTCGACTGGCTCCAGGCCCAGGCAGAGGCTGGCGGCGTGCAGTACGACTTCGACGCCATGGACTGCGAGACCCTGCTCATGAGCCTGGGCAAGATGTTCCGCGAGCTCGGCGATGTTGCCCTGGCCGGGGAACGCGCCGTGGCCGACAGGCACATCGACGCCGTGGAGGCCAAGCTGCTTACTTGCAAGCTCCAGAGGCTGTGCGCCACTGTGGTGCGCGCCATAAGCGGCATGCGGCCCATCGTTACTGCGGGCCAGGCCGAAGAGTAAGGAGGTTCCCATGCCCCAGACCTACGCCACCAGCGAAATGAGCCCCTACGCCCTGCTGGGCGCCGTGGATCTGTTGCTGCGCGAGGTGCAGCGCAGGCCGGAGGTGGAGCGGGCCGACAAAACCGCCTGCATGCTGCTGGGCCTGGATGTCAACGAGCTGCGCCGCAAGTACATGCCCAAGCCCGCCCGTGTGCCCCTGGGCGCGCAGTACACCATGCTGGCAGGAGCCCCGGAAGCCGAGCAGGCCGCTCTGCTGGGTCAGGCCGGGTAGGAGAAAATCATATGTCGGATAAGAGAAAGACATGGATGGCCTGGATAATGTGGGGCGATAACAATCCCACACCGACAACAAACCCAAAATCGAACAAAAGCAAGGGAGGTCACATGCTCGGCAAGAAAGCGAAAGACAAGGTACAGGGTTCGAAGGCATCATCACTGCGGAGATCACCTATCTTTACGGCTGCAACCAGTTCGGCATCACGCCCGAGGCCAAGGACGGCAAGATCAACGACACCTGCTGGTTCGACGAAGGCCGCGTGGAGATCATTGGCGAGGGTGTCAGCCCCGCGAGCGTCCAGGGCGACAAGCCCGGCGGTCCCAGCATGGGTCCCAGGCGCTACTAGTCCTTCTCTCCCACCGCCTCGGGCCCCGGGGCGGCAATGAGGGAAGGACCACCACCAGGAGGCACCATGCACGCGACAGCAAGCTACCAGCAGCCCAGGGCGCGCACCCGCGCCAGCATCAGCACCGAGGCGATCATCCGCGCCACGCTTTTGGCTCTGGCCTTGGTGGCCGTGGCCTACTTCGTGTCTGAGATCCGCGAGCACACCCGGCAGACGGACCAGCAGGCGCTGGCGGGAGTGCGGTGATGGACATCACGCTCTTCAACTGCCCCACCTACAACGCCAGGCTGACGGCCAAGGGCTGCGCGGACATGCGCAAGCGCCCGCTGCTCACCGACAAGACCGAACCTTTGGAGAGCGGCAAGGAGCGCATGCACCGGCACCCCAGCTGCAACGACGACTGCCCGCACCTGCTGGCGCAGCGTGTTGGGTCCAAGACCGCCTGGCAGCTCATCAGGGAGGGCACCGGCTGCGACACACAGGACCAGGTGGCCAAGAAGATCGGCACCTACCAGTCCAAGGTGTCGCAGTTTCTGGTCAAGCTCGCCAAGGGCATCACCCCCACCGGGCGCGAGTGGGGCCGTCTGCTCGAAATCACCAAGCTCATGCCGGAGGAGCTGTTGCTCGCCGCGCGCGCCAACAATATTTCCGTCAAGCCTTCCACACCCTCTCTGCACGCCGCGCCTTCCTCCCCGCCCCAGCCGTCCGGCCCGGACCTTCCCATGACCACCGGGCCGGACGGCCCCTCAGACACCGCAGAGCCCATGCCCGGCCAGGCGCCGCCAGTCATTGTGCACGGCGACAAGGTGCCGCCGACCATGATGGGCACCGACCCTGCCGACGCGCTCATCAACACCGAACAGGCCCAGGAGCTGCGCGACAGCGCAGAGAGCCCGGCAGCCTGTGGTGGGTTTGTGAACATTGTCCTTGGCCGAGTGGGAGAAACGCCTTCCGAGCAGACCTTGCACCCCGGCACCATGGCTTTGGGCGCTGTGGCAGGGGCCACCCTCGCCTCCATCGTGGGCGGCATGATCGCCACCGAGGTGGAGGAAGCGATGGAAGAGCACAAGGAAGCCCCTGACCTCTCCGGCTGGGAGTTCTACGACAGCAAGAACAAGCCCCTGGACCCGGCCATCTGGGTCACCAAAGACAACCACCTGTGCATCAACGCCGACGCAGTGGGTCTGCACAAGCTGGGAGAGCACACCCACGCGCGCCTTGGCCTGCACAAGTCCTCGGGCAAGGTCTGCATCATGCCGACCTACGAGGGCCACGGCGCTCTGTCCTTGCAGCGTGGCAAGGGCCGTGGGTGCCGGTATGTGAGCGCCAAGGGCTTTCTCGACCGCTACAGCCTGAACCCCGCGCGCAGCAAGCCCTTTCCCGTCACCGGCGGGCCCAGCGGCATGCTGATTGTCAGCATCGAACCACAGGCCGAAGAGGCCATGAAGGAGGCGTCATGATCCAGCCCGACAGCTTTTACGCGCGGAGACACAAGAACCGTGAGCCGCGCGGGTGTTTTCCCAGGAGCCCCCGGCATTGCCGGAATCACGGCGACGGCGTGTGCTGTTCCTACTTCCTGCGCCCCGGATCCGGCCTGCTGACCCGCGAGCAGACCGAGGCCAAGCGCACCGCCAAGGCCAGGGGGTAGGCCATGAAGCTCTTCCGCGTGCAAATGGAGCTGGACATCGTTGTCGCTGCCGAGGATGAAGCCCAGGCCATGCGGGATGCCCCTGACTTTGCCCAGGAAGCCCACCACGAGATTGACGTGCTTGGCGCAGAAGAGGTGAAGAGGCGTCGCGACCTTCCGTCCGGCTACAGCCCTCACGCTTTCGCCTACACGACTGCTGGCAAAGATATCGTAATCGACTCTCTTTTGGAGGACTAGCCATGGGACCGGAACGCGGAATGAACGTTGCCGAGCTGGTTGAGGAGTTGAGCAAGCTGCCCCAGCACATGGACGTCCGGCTCGAAGTCGCTGAGGACGAGGACGTGCCCTTGTCGGCGGACAACATCCAGAAAAGCGTGATCAGGCAGCAGGTCATCATCGCGCCTGTGGCTATGGATCTGGCCGACATCGACCGCGACAAGACCAGAACGATGGTGCCGCCCAAGCCCAAGGCCGCGCCCTGCGACACGCCGAAGGCCAAGGCCCACGACGGGCAAGAGCACCTGGAGGTGCATTCTGTGGTATTCTGCCGCGAGTGCCGCCGGGTGTTCATCCCCGGCAAGGAGACGCGAGCCGACAGCATTATGCCCTGTGGGCACGAGCCCGATGTCTGGATGGTCGGTAAGTGTATCGTGAGCGACAATGAGGACTCGCAGTTCGTTGAGTGGATGCGTTCCAACGGCGAGTTGGACGATGCACTGCAGGAACTTGAAGTGGCTGGCGGTCATTATGACCCCAGCGAATGCGGCCAGGGTCGTTTGATCCTGCCCGAGAGGTAAGCCATGCGCATCACCCCCATTCCCGACCGCAGCGCCGAGCAGCCCGCCGAGCCGTGCGCCAGGCACGAAGTCGCCGCCGTGTTCATCGTGCGCGCCAACGTCTGCGAGGGCACCACAGCGGCGCACCTCATTGAGTACGTGTCCGCGCACCTGGCCAACCGCGAGCCGGATCTGCACGAGGACGTCTTTGACGAGTTGGAAGGCGCCACCATGGACGTGACCGGGCAGGAAGTCCGCGATGAGCTCGCGCCCGCGCTGTTCGGCCAGGACGAAGGCAAGGAGCAAGCGGCATGAGCCATAGGCATCAGGAGCATTGTCCGAACTGCGACAGTGTGTATATCGGCGATTTTTGCCCGTACTGTGTTATCCGCGACTACATTACAGCTGCGAGGGATGACGACGCCAAGCTCAGGAATGCAGAAGCCGAGATTGACCAACTCCGCGCCCAGGTCACCAGCCTGCAGGAGCACAACAACCGCGAGGTGGAGCGCAGGCGCAAGGCGGAGGCCGCCCTGGCAGCCGCACAAAAAGAACTGGGCAATTACGCCAAACACTGCGCCAAACTGGAACACCAGTTAGCAGAAGAGTTCTTGGTGGAGTCCCCAGACCTTAAGGCCATACTGCTGGTATTGGAACAGTTGCGCCGCGCCAAGCTCAAGTACCCGCACTTTGCTGACGACCTGGACCAGGCCCTTGACGTGCTGGACAGGGAGCGCGACGAGCTCGCCGCAGCAGTCCTCAAGGATGACATCGACGGACTGCACGGAGTCATTGCCGAGGCCGCCCAGGTCGGAGCTGTTGCCTTGCGCATCATCGAGATGGCGCTTGCCATGCAGACTGCGGAGGTGCCCGCATGAGGCCCTTACCACTTACCACCGAAATGGCCCTGGCGGCTATCCTGGGCCGCAAGACGGAGACGAGAAGGCCGCTGAGTCCGCAGCCGGATTGGTCGTCTGAGGTCCGGCACACGCGCCTGGATGGCATGATCTGGCCCATTGGCTCGATGGGCCAGCAGTGCGGCATGGCCCTTCCGCTTTCCAGGCTCCCCTTCGGCCTGCCCGGACAGCGCCTCTGGTTGCGTGAGCCGGGCCGCGTGGTGGACATAAGCCAGAGCGCAGAAGAGTCCGTGCATTTCACCGTTGAGTACCTTGCCGACAAGGCGCGGTGCGGCCTTCACCTCCCGGAGCGGTTCGACCCGCAGGAAACAAACGTGTGGCCGTCCTGGGTCAAGGAGGGCCACGGCATCCCCAACGGCATCTTCCGCGAGGCCGCGAGGTTCAAGACGGTCGTGACGGCGGCGCGCGTCGAGCGGTTGTGGGACATCACCGAGGCCGGGGCCAAGGCCGAAGGCTTCGAGAGCCGCGAGGCATTTCTCTGCGCCTGGGATGGCATCTACGGCAAGCGCCCCGGACTGCGGCAGGTACTAAACCCGTGGGTCAGCGTGACTTCGTGGGACAAGATGGTGCCCGCATGACCGCCGGTAAATTCTTCATCTGCATTTGCGTTGCCCTCTACGCACTTGGGGCGTGGATGGCTTTCCGGGACGGCAAGGTTTACTGGCCTGCGATTATTATGATGGGCGGCGCCAGTATCCTTGGTCTGGTCACCGGCAGCGCGGCACGGTTCGCGTTGGACTTCTTGAGGGGGCAGCCATGACCTCCCCCTACATCAACGTGGACCTCTACTGCGGCGGCGGCGGGGCATCCGAGGGATTCCGGATGGCCACCGGGCGCGACCCGGACGTGGCGGTGAACCACGACCCCAAGGCCATCGCCATGCACCAGGCCAACCACCCCGGCACCCTGCACATCTGCCAGGACATGTGGACGTGCCCGCCGCGCTGGGCCACCATCGGCTTTATTGTCGCCCTGGCCGCGCAACCGTTTTGGATCTGCGCCACATGGCGCGCACGGCCCAGGCAATGGGGCATGTTCGCCATGGCCTGCTGGTACACGCTGGTTTGGGGGTATGGCGCTTGGACGCAATGGGGGAGCAGTTGGTGAACATGAAAGAAGGTGGAAACCACCTCTCGGCCTTTATCGAGAGTGTGGTCAAACAAGCCATTGACGCGGCTATCCGGGACGGTCGTTTGCAGCCCGCCGCAGCCAAACCTTATGGCGTGGATAAGAAGACCTTGACTACCAAAGAGGTCTCGAAGCGTTACGGCGTGGCCGAGGGCACCTTGGCGGACTGGCGCCGTGAATCAAAGGGTCCGGCCTGGACCAAGCCGGGCAAGCAGGTGCTGTACCGTGTGCAGGATGTCGACGCGTTTTTTGCGAGGAATGTGGTCAGGACTCTGGAGTCGGATCGCCTTGCAGGGTCTGCCCGATGATGGGCAGCAACTTCTTTTGGTGGCCGGGGATCAAATGAGCATACCTCTCTGTCATGGCGATGCTCTTATGGCGCATGGCCTCTTTCAGCTCCAGCAGGGTCACCTGGCCGCTCTGAGCCAGCCAGCTGGCAAAGGTGTGCCGCCAGGTATGGAACCACACCTTGTGGCGAGGGTCGGTCACGCCTTCGTTGAACTTGAGCCTGGCAACGGCGCGCTCAAAGCTCTTGGGGATGCCCCAGGAGAGTTCGCCGCCGTTTTTGGCCTGGAAGACCAGCGAGCCCGGCTTGCGCTTGTAGGCCAGGAGCATCTCGATGATGTCCTCGGTGGCGTGGACGAACTCCCGGTCACCGTCCTTGCCGGTGAAGTGGATCAGGCCGGCGTCCTTGTCGATGTCTTGCCTGCGGATGGAGAATATCTCCGTCGACCGCAAGCCGGTCTTGAGGGAGAGCAGGCTCATGTCGTGAACCAGCGCGCTCGTCTTGGCCAGCTCGGCCAGCAAATTCCTGGCTTCCTCCGGGCTGAAGTACCGCACGCCATCGTTTTGCACTCTGGGCATCTTCCACTTGCTGTCTTTCTTTGTGGCCAGTGGGTTGGTGCCGGAATACCTGCTCTCGCTGATGGCGTGGTAGATGCAGCGTCGAATGAAGCTGAAGCAGTGTTTGACGCTCCCTGGAGCGAGTCTCTTAAGGAGCTTGGCCTTGAGCTGGCTGAGCATGTGGGTGGTAATGGATGCGACGGGCACGGCGTCCAGGTCGGCCTTGAGCCCGGTCTGGTACCGACTCATCTCAATGTCGATGCCCTTGCCCTCGGCCCTGGCCCAGTCCGAGTAGAGCATGACGGCATCGCCCACAGTGTAGCTGCGCCGCAGGGCAGGGGACTTGCCCTGGGCAACCTGGCCGAGCAGCTCCTGCCTCTTGGCGATGGCATAGCGTTCGGTGATGCCCTCGCTCATCCAGCCCACTGTGTGCCAGTGACCTTTCTTCTGGGCGTCAATGTACCACACCACAAAAGCCCGGTCAGGCTTGCCAGAGTGCACCCTGGCGCTGCTCTCTCGGTAGTAGACGCCGACATGCTTTGTTCGTATGAATTTGCGCGCTGCGGTCATATCCGGGCACTAGATGAGCATACCGTGCGTGGCAAGGAATTTATCCATTCCTTATCCACGCACGGTATTGCGGTCGGCTCTGAAAGCCTGAAAACCATTGAGGCTCTAAATGGTGGGCAATGCGGGGCTCGAACCCACGACCTTTGGCTTCGGAGGCCAACGCTCTATCCACCTGAGCTAATTGCCCGCGAGGGTGAATGGCTACAGTGTCGGCCAGCGGCTGTCAAGGTGAAAGCGGCCTTGGCTACAGGCCCATGCTGGCGAGCAGGTCGTCCACCGAGCCCTGGGTGCTGTCCAGCTGCGGCCCCTGAAGCTCGCTGAGCTTGGTTTTGGCCTGGGCCTGCAGGTGGGTGAAGTCGGCCTTGGAGTCCGGCGCCTCGGCCCTGGCCTTGATCATGAGCCCGGTGGTCATATACACGTCAAGGACGATTTTCTCTATCTTCTTGATGGTCTCGATGATGATCTTGATGCGCTGGCCGGTGAGGTCCTGGAAGCTCAAGGTGGTCATGATGGACATGAGGTCCTGGCTCAGGGAGGAGTTGATGCGGCTCAGCTGCTCGCGGTCGGCCTTGGACACGCCGCCGGTTTCAAAGGACTTGACGATGTCGGCCAGGGTGTCGGACATGGTCTGCAGGTTCTCGATGGTGTCGATGATCTTGACCGTGGCCGTCTCCGTGGTTTGGAGGATGGCGTCGAGCTGGTTGGAGGCCTGGCTGAAGAGTTCGTTGGGGTCCTCGTTCAACACGGGCAGGGGCTCGCCGTTTGCGGTCTTGGCGTGCTTGATCTCCTGGTAGATCTCCTTGAAGCCCTTTTGCAGGTCCTCGTTGACGCGGCGGTAGAATTCGCCTTCCACCAGCGCGCCGGAGAGCAGCTTGGCGATTTCGCGCTCCACGGTGGCGCTCAAGGTGTCGCGCAGGTCGGCCGTGATCTGGTCGGCCACCTTCTGCATGAGTTCCTGGGTCAGTATGTTCTGGTCCGTCATGGGGCCCCTCCAAAGAGCGTGCTTCAGCGAAGATCGTTCTCGTTCATGTCAACGATCATGGCGCGCACCGGGCAAACGCGGGTGCACATGCCGCAGGCCGAGCACCGCTCCACGTCGAATTCGACGATGCGGTTCTCCTGGTTCACGCTCAGGGCCTTGGTGGGGCACAGCGAGGTGCACAGGCCGCAGTGCATGCACAAATCCTCGTCGCGGAAGATCTTCTGCGAGGCCGGGGTGATCTTGACCCCGTTCTGCTTCAGGTAGGAGATGCCCTTGTGGTAGTCCACCTCGTGTCCGGCCAGCTCCAGGGTCAGGGAGCCCTCGTGCCGGGGGCTGATGTCCGCCTTGAGGATGTTGAAGCTCAAGTTGAACAACAAGGCGAGGTTGCAGACAACCGGCCGGTTGGAAACGTCCGGCGGGAATGACAGATAGACGATCTTGCGGAAACCTTTGGCTTCTTCGGTCATACTGCGCTCCAAACAAGGCCCGGCAGAGGCCGGGGCTACTTGTGGTCCTTGAGGAACTGCTTGGCCCTGGCGGATTCGGGATCCTTGGGGAAGCGGTCGATCAGGTCCTGCAACACGGCCCGTCCGGCCTTGTCCTTGCCGATCTTGAAGAAGGCCATGCCCTGCTTGAGGACCGCAGGCTTGTACTTGGTGCTCCTCGGGTACTTCTCGATGACCTCCTGGTAGGCCAGCACGGCCTTGCCGTAATCCTGGAGGTTGTAGGCGCACTCGCCCACCCAGAACACGGCCTGGGAAGTGTTGGGGTGCTTCTTGAAGGCCGTGGCGAATTCGGAATAGTACTGGCGGGCCTCTTCGTACTTCTTGGCCCGGAAGGCCGCATCGGCCTTGGCGAAAAGGGCGTCCGCGGTGTTGGTCTTGACGTCCGGCTTGGCCTCAACCTTGGGCTCAGGCTTGGCTTCGGGCTTGGCTTCGGGCTTGGCTTTGGCCTGCTCGGCGGCGGCGGCCTTGGCCGGGGCCTTGGCGTTGTCTGCCGTGGGGGCCTGGGCCGGGGCGGCGGCGGAATCGAACTCCATGCCGAACTGGCTTTGCAGCGCGATCTTGATGCTCTGCACGTCGCGCACGGTATCGGCCAGGCTCGGGCCTTCGCCCTGGGCGTTGGTCAGGGCGTTGAACTTCATGGTCAGCGTTTCCAGCTTCTCCTGCTGCTTGGCCACCTGCGTGCGCAGAGCCTCAAGCTCGGCCCAGGTGTTGGCCTGCCTGGCCTGCACCGGGGAGGTGGACTTCTGGATGTCGTCGCGCAGGGATTCCTGGCTCTTGGCCAGCTCCTCTTCCAGGCGCTGGATGGTCTTGCGGCTTTCCTGGCGGTCGCGGTAGGCCTGATTCTGGAGGGTCTCCATGTCGGACTTGGAGGCGCATGCTCCGAGGAGACCTACGCAGACGAGACAGAGCAGCACATTGCGGCAGCTTGTGTTCATGAGTTTATTCTCCCTCTTTTTCTTCCGAAGCAGAGATACGCCAGTCCGCCGAAAAAGGGAACCAGCACGGCGAGCTGCACCCAGGCCAGCTTGGCGTTGCTTGAGCCGAAGTCGCGCCGCAGCGCGTCGTAGATGCTGTAGCAGGTTATGCCCACGAACAGGGCAGCCCCGGCAAGGATGGCGGTCCATTGCATGGTGGAGAGCTGTGGCACGGAGAAGAACATGAAGGCTCCCTTTGTCTCTGGGCTAGTGCGCCGCCTTGCGCCGCGTGGCATGGGGCCGTTCGCGGCGGTTTTGCATGTACATGGAGACGAGCACGGCAAAGGCCCCGCAGCTAATGGCGATGTCCGCCACGTTGAAGGCCGGCCAATGGTACTGGCCGAGGTAGAAGTCCAGGAAGTCCACCACGAGCCCGGTGCGCAGGCGGTCGATGAGGTTGCCCAGCGCCCCGCCGAGGATCAGCCCCAGGCCCCAGATGAAGTACCGGTCGCCCTTGTCCGCCGTGGTCAGCAGATAGTAGATGAAGCCCACCGCAACGATGGTCACGCCCACGAAGAACCAGGTCTGCCAGCTTGTGTCCGGCTGGTTCAAGAACCCGAAGGCCGCGCCCTTGTTCAGCACGTGCACGATGTTGAAGAAGCCGGGGATAACCGTGTCCGAGGCCCACAGTGCGTACTTCTGCTGGATCACGGCCTTGGTGATCTGGTCGGGCACGATGATGGCCGCGGCAAGCAAGAGAGCCGTCCTGAGGCGCTGGTCCATGCGTCAGTCCCCTACAACCCTTGGACCACGGCGGCGCAACGCGGACAGATTTCCGGATGCGCGTCATCGGAGCCCAGGTTCTCCTCGTAGCGCCAGCAGCGCTGGCATTTTTCGCCCGGGGCCTTGACCACGGAAACGGCCAGTCCCTTGACCTCCTCGGACACGTAGGCGCCCTCGGGCACGCTGCCGGACTCGTCCAGGCTCGCGCGGGAGACGATGAGGAATTCGCACAGGTCCAGGCCCGGCGTGGCCAGGGCTTCGGCGGCGTCGCCGCTGACGTGCAGGGTCACGCGGGTGTCCAGCGAGTGTCCCACGTCTCCGGCCTTGCGCTTGGGCTCGATGGCCTTGGTCACCTCGCCGCGAATGGCCAGCAGGAGTTCGAAGGCCTGCCGGGTTTTGTCGGGCATGGGGGCCGGGCCTTCGTCCAGACGCATGGAGAAGACGCTTTCGCCGCTCAGGCGGCTGCTTTCAGGCAGGTAGCCGTAGGCTTCCTCTGCGGTGAAGGAGAGCACCGGGGCCATATCGTGCAGGAGCACCAGAAGCGCGCGCCAGAGCACGGTCTGGGCCGAACGCCGGTCGTCGCCTGCGCACACGTAGAGGCGGTCCTTGATGATGTCCAGGTAGAAGGCCGAGAGGTCCGTGGTGCAGAGATTGTGCAAGGTATGGTAAACCTTGTGGAACTCGAAGTCCTCGTAGGCCTGGGCGATGGTCTTGTGGCGGCGCTCCACCAGATCGAGCGCGAAGCGGTCCAGCGGCAGCAGCTTGTCTGCCGGCAGGGCGTCGGTCTGCGGGTCGAAGTCCGCCAGGTTGCCCAGGATGAAGCGGCAGGTGTTGCGGATGCGCCGGTAGGCGTCCACCAGGCGGTTTAAGATCTCATCGGAGATGCGCACGTCCTCCTGGTAGTTCACCGCGGCAACCCACATGCGCAGGATCTCCGCGCCGTGCTTGTCGATGATCTCCTGGGGCGCGATGACGTTGCCGATGGACTTGCTCATCTTGCGGCCATCGCCGTCCACCACGTAGCCGTGGGTGAGCACGGTCTTGTAGGGAGCGACGCCGCGCGTGCCCACGCTCGCCAGAAGCGAGCTGTGGAACCAGCCGCGGTGCTGGTCCGAGCCTTCGAGGTACAGGTCTGCCGGGAAGGACAGCTCGCTGCGCTTTTCCAGCACCGCCGCGAAGCTCGTGCCGGAGTCGAACCAGACGTCCAGGATGTCCGTTTCGCGGCGCCAGTGGTTGCGGCCGCATTTGGGGCAGGCCAGCCCGGCCGGGACAATCTCTTCCAGCGGGGCCTCGAACCAGTAGTCGCAGCCCGTGGGGTGCTGCTCAAATTTGTCCACCACGCCCATGACCCAGGAGGTCTCGAAATAGGCCTCGTCGCAGTCCTCGCAGATGAGCGCCACGATGGGCACGCCCCAGTTGCGCTGGCGCGAGATGCACCAGTCCGGGCGGTTCTCGATCATGTTGGCGATGCGCTCCTCGCCCCAGGCGGGAACCCAGCGCACGTTGTCGTGGATGGCCGAGAGCGCCTTCTTGCGCAGGTCGTTGGCCTCCATGGACACGAACCACTGGGTGGTGGCGCGGAAGATGACCGGCTCCTTGCAGCGCCAGCAGTGCGGGTAGGAGTGGGTGATCTTCTCCTGGGCGATAAGGTTGCCCACCTGCTTGAGCTTCTCGATGACCTTGGGGTTGGCCTCAAAGACGTTCAGGCCAGCGAAGAACTCCACATCGGTCAAAAAACGTCCCGCGTCGTCCAGCGGCGAGTAGACCTCCAGGCCGTACTTCAGGCCCACGTCGTAGTCCTCGCGGCCATGGCCCGGCGCGGTGTGGACGCAGCCGGTGCCCGCGTCCAGGGTCACGTGGTCACCCAGGATGAGGGGCGATCTGCGCTTGTAGAAGGGGTGCGTGGCCTCCAGGCCCTCCAGCTTCAGGCCCGGCACGGTGGCCAGGACCTTGGGCGCGTCCCAGCCGAAGATCTCGGCGCAGGGGGCCAAGAGACGCGCGGCCATGAGGTAGGTGCTCCCAGCGACCTCGGCCAGCACGTAGTCGAACTCGGGATGCACACACACACCCATGTTGTCGGGCAGGGTCCAGGGCGTGGTGGTCCAGATGACCACGAAGGTCTTTGCCGGGTCGTATTTGGCGCCCTGGGGTAAAAGCTCCTTCACGCGCTTGTCGGCCAGGGGGAAGCGCACGAAGACGGACGGCGAAGAGTGGTCGGCGTACTCGACTTCCGCTTCCGCAAGGGCGGTGTGGCAGGAGCAGCACCAATAGATGGGCTTCTTGCCCCGGATCACCGAGCCCCGGTCCATGAAGTTGCCGAGCTCCCGCGCGGTGGCGGCCTCGTACTTGGGGTCCAGCGTCATGTAGGGCTTGTCCCAGGTGCCCATGACGCCCAGGCGCTTGAATTCGGTGCGCTGGATGTCCAGGAACTTCAGGGCATATTCGCGGCAGAGCTTGCGGATGACTACCGCAGGCAGCTCCTTCTTCTTTTTCTTCAGCTCGGTCTCGACCTTGTGCTCGATGGGCAGGCCGTGGCAGTCCCAGCCGGGAACGTACTCGGCCTTTTGGCCGTTCATGTTGCGCGACTTGACCACGATGTCCTTGAGGACCTTGTTCATGGCCGTGCCCATGTGGATGTGGCCGTTGGCGTAGGGCGGACCGTCGTGCAGGACGTACGTCTGGCGTCCCTCGTTGGCCGCTACCATCTTGCTGTAGGCGTCGATCTGCGCCCAGAACTTGAGGGTCTCCGGCTCCTTCTGCTTCAGGTTGGCCTTCATGGGAAAGCCGGTCTGCGGCAGCCTGAGGGTGCTCTTATAGTCGCTCATGGGCTTGTGTGTCCTCCGCTGGGTGTGTCGGCGCCGTATTTCGTCGGCATGCCTGGATCAATGGAAGGGGGTAACTTGGTGCATCACGGGCCGGAAGTCAAGCCGCCCCCGGTGCGGCGAACTGGGCCGCACCAGGGACAGACGCAGGTCTGAGGCCGGTTCCGGACACCGGGGCTACTTGGTCTTGTGGGTGTACACCCCATCCCAGCCCTCGCCCGGGGGCTCTTCCTTCAGGTGCTGGCAGCGCTCCTCGTACATGGCGCAAAGCACCTCCTCAAAGCCCTTGGTCTTGAGCTCGATGAAGATGTCCTCGGCCTCGCCGAAGCGCATGGCCTTGAACAGGGCCAGGGCCTCCTCGTAGCGGTCGAAGCCTTCCTTCTTGGCGGCGCGGTCCTCATGCGTCATGGCGGTATAGATGGTAATGGGCTCGCTTTTGCCCTTCACGCGCACCGAGTCCATCTCCACATAGGCGTAGTCGCCGCCGCAGGACTCCTTCATGGCCTGGCTCACCAGAAGTATCTGGCCGTAATACTTGGTCAGGCTCTCCAGGCGCGAGGTCAGGTTCACATTGTCGCCGATGAGGGTGTAGTCGAACAGGTCCGCCGAGCCCATGTTGCCCACGCGCACGCGCCCGCAGTGCAGGCCCACGCCGATCTTGATGGTCAGCCCGAACTTCTCCTTGAAGCCTTCGTTTAAGGTGTCCAGGTGCTTGAACATCTGCAGGGCCGAGGCCATGGCCTTCTTTTGATGGTCGGGCACGTCCACGGGCGCGTTCCAGAAGGCCATGATGGCGTCGCCGATGAACTTGTCCAGCGTGCCCATGTTGCTGGTGATGACCCGCGTCATGGGCGTCAGGTAATCGTGCAGAAGGTCCGTCACCTGGGTCGGGGTCAGCTTTTCCGACATGGTGGTAAAGCCGCGCACGTCGGAGAACATGACCGTGACTTCCTTCTCCTGGCCTTGCAGGCTCAAGGACTCGGGCGAGTCGTAAATCTGCTTGATGACCGCCGGGGCCAAGTAGTGGGAGAAGGCGCCGTGAATGAATTTCTTCTGCTTTTCCTCGCGCCAGAACTTGAGCAGGGTGAGCAGGGCGAAGTTGGCCGCCAGGATGATGTAGGCATACAGGGGCGAGATGTACACGCGCGCGCTGGCCATCATGTAGGCCGAGCCCTCCCACATGCCGAAGGCCATGCCCGCCAGGGGCAGGAGCAGCCACACGGCGCGGGCCCAGGCCACCAGCAGGGTGATGGTGATGCCCGCCAGGATGGTGCACAAGACCTCCACAGCCGGGGCGTAGTTCGGAATGGAGATGAAGTCCTGGGTCAGGATGTTGTCCACGATGGTGGCGTGCGTCTCCACACCGGGGTAGACCGGGGAGAAGGGCGTGGTGCGCAGATCCTTGAGGCCGGCGGCGGAGGTGCCGATGAAGGCGATCTTGCCGTCCAGCGCGCCGTCGGCCAGCTTGCCTTCGATGATGTCGACGGCGCTGATGTACGGAAAGGCGCCGCCAGGCCCGCGATAGTTGATGAGCAACTGGCCTGCCCGGTCCACGGGGATCACGGTGCCGCCGTAACGCAGGGATTCGGTGCCCTGGGTGTCGAGCTTGAGCAGGATGTTGTGCTCGCCCGCGGCCTCCATGAGCGTGGCCAGGGCCAGGCTGGGGTAGATCTGCTCTTTGTAGTTTATGAGCAGGGACACTCGGCGCAGGGTGCCGTCCGGGTCCGGGGTGGCGTTGAAGTAGCCGGTCGCTGTCGCGGCCTGGGCCAGCACCGGCAGCGGGCAAACCGTGCCCAGGGCCGAGTGCAGGGCGTATTTGGCCTTCACCGAGCCTGGAGCTTCAAGCAACGACACCTGGGCCGGCTTGATGTGGCACTCCGAGGTCTGGGTCTGCTGGTCGGCCTCGGCTTTCGAAAAGTTGAAGTAGAAGCCGAGGACATATGGCTTGCCGGTGATGACGTTGGCAAGCAGCACGTCATTGTCCTCCAGCGCCTTGGGCAAGCCCTGGAAGTCCACGTTGACCTGCAGCTCCTTCTTGATCTGCTGGCGGAGCAGGGCCGGAGAGGTCCGGTCAGGCTCGGCCAGCACCATGTCCATGCCCACGGACATGGCACCGGCAAGGCGTATCTTCTCCAGCAGCAGCGCAACGCGATAGCGCGGCCAGGGCCATTGGCCCAGGGCGGCCAGGCTCTTTTCATCGATGTCCACGATGACCGGAACGCCCGAGGTCTTGGTGGTATGCTGCCTGCGCAGCAGCTGGTCATAAATTTTGTAGTCCAGAAAGCGCAGAACGTTGGGCTGGATGATGTACAGCACGGCCATGAGCAGCGAGGCAAGAATACCTGCCGTGACAAGCATCGTCTTGTCACTTTTCAAGATTTTCTTTAGAAATTCGAGCATCTCGTGACTCCGGGTTTTCTGGCGTTGTTGTCGGTTTGAGGGGGAGCCCATTATTTCCGGTCAAGTGTGCGCCTGGATACGAAATTTCGCTTGCGAATTCAGTTGTCGTGAGGTAAGTAAATCTTCAGTAATTTACAAAAGTGAGGTTGGCTTTCAGGTTACGAAACCAACTGCGCTTGAGATGTACAAAAAAAAGGGCATGATGAACAGGTCTCATCGTCTAAAATTTGCGTTTTTGACGCTGGCGTCATCCATGTTGGTGCTTTTGTCTGGCACCGTTGTGTATTGCGCGGACGAGACCCCGGCACCTGCATCAGCGACCCCGAATGCCACCACTCCGCAAGGCGCCGAGAAGGCCGAGCCCCAGAAGGCTGGTGCGGTGCAGCCCAGTGTTAAGGTCACCCTCCGGGACTCCATAGCCGAACTTTTCCGCACCCATGACCGCATCAAGGCTGCCGAGGCTGCTTTGGCCTCGGCCACGCACATGTCTGATCGCGCCCGTGGAGCCTGGTACCCGCGTCTGAACGCCGTTGTCGACGGCGGCCACGAAGACATCCGCAAGCCCGCTGATCCCGCTTCCACCAGCAAATGGCGCAACGTCAAGACTCTTTCGGCCGCGCAGACGATCTACGACTTCGGCGGCACCACCGGCGGCATCAAGCAGGCCGATGGCATCCGCAAGGAGTCTCTGGCCAAGCTCGACATGATTCGCCAGGAGGTTTCGCTGCAAGGCGTTTCCGCCTACCTTGGCCTTCCGCACCCGCGAAATGCTGCGCTACGCCATCCGCTCCGAGGATAACATCAAGCGTCTCTCCGGCATGCAGGAGGCCCTTGTGGAGCGCGGCGTCGGCCTCTCCTACGAGGAACTGCAGATCAAGGCCCAGCTCTCCCAGTCCCAGGCCCACCGCATCAACATCGAGCGCGCGTACACCAACGCCCGCAACAACTACAAGTCCGTCTACAGCGTCGACCTCACCGAGGCCCAGATCGATTCGCTCATTCTGCCCTCCCTGCCGCAGAAGAACATGCCCCCCACCCTCGACGAGGCCGTTGCCAAGGCCTTGGACAGCAGCCCGGCGCTCATCGAGCTGCAGCAGGCCCTGGAAACCAAGAAGGGCGATCTTGAGGTCCGCGAATCGGCCATGTACCCCAAGATTGAAGCCGTGGCCGAGGCCACCAACAAGGAAAACGACCAGGGTTATGCGGGGACCCGCTCCGAGCAGCGCTACGGCGTGCAGGTGAGCTACAACCTGTTTTCTGGCTATCGCGACGTGGACAACATCCGCGCCGCCAAGAGCGACATCACCTCGGTCCGCAAGTCCCTGCTGGACCGCCGCCGCACCGTCGAGGAGCGCGTGCGCAACGCCTGGAACGACATCCTGACCCTGCAGAAGACCATCGCCTTGTACGAGAACCAGGCCAACATCACCTGGGCCTACCTTGAGCTTGTGAAGAAGAAGAAGGCCATGGGCGGCGAGGTCGGCATCACCGAGATCATCACCGGCGAGCGCGACTACATCAACGCCACGAGCAGCAAGGTCACCTCCGAGATCGAACACATCACCGCCGCCTACATGCTGCTCAATCAGATGGGGCTCATCACCCCGGATGTCGTTGAGAATTGATCTGTAGCGAATCTAACGAACACGCCTCCGGGCGTTGCAGCTGCCGTGGACTTCTGCTCGCGACACGACGAATGGCAGTCTGATGAAAGAACTTTTCCGTCGCCTCGCCCTGAGACCCAGACTTGCCTGGGAGATCCTCTTCGCCTCCTTCCTCGCGAACCTCATGTCCGTGGCCTCCTCCGTTTACGTCATCCTCGTGCTTAACCGCTACGTTGGCTACGGGTTTGACGGCACCCTGTATTCGCTGACCTCTGGCGTGCTCATCGCCTCCTTTCTCGGCATGGGCTTCTCCTCTGTCCGGGGCAGGCTGGCTGGAGCAGTCAGCGCTTTGCCGAACCATGAGCTGAATGAGAAAACCCTGTCGGTCTTCGCACGGGCCAAGCTTTCCGCGCTCTACCGCATGCCGCCCGGACGTCACCAGGAGATGCTCTCGTCCCTCAGGACGGTTGAATACGCCTACGACGCCAACAACATCAGCTCTGTGCTCGACGCGCCTTTCCTCCTGCTCTTCGTGCTTGCGGTTGGATTCATCCACCCCATGCTGGCCGTTATTACCGTGTTGGCCGTCGCGGCGACGATCCTGTTCACCCTTGCGGGCATGCGCAGCAACGCGCCCCTTGATGAGCGCGCGCGAGAGCAGGGCATCGCCCATCGCAACCTGACGCTGTCCGCCGTGTCCGGCGCAGAGACCGTACGCGCGTTCTTGGGCGGAGACTTTCTGCGCAAGGCCTGGCGCAGCCAGATGCAGTCCTCCCTGGAGTTGCAAGGCCTCATCGACTTCGCCCGCGAGCGCGGCAAGATCCGCCTGGAATCGGTGAGCACCCTCTTGCGCATCGCCATCTACTTCTTTGGCGCCATGCTGACCGTGTCTGGCGACATGAGCGTGGGCGGCCTCATCGGCGCGAGCATCCTCTCGGCCAAGGCCATGCAGATGGGCTCAAGCTTCCTGCAGTCCTACCTGGCAGGGCGCAAGGCCGAGGAGGCCCTGGTGCAGCTTGAGGAGTTTCACGCTTTGCCGCTTGAGCCCCTTTCAGGCTCGGCTGTGCGCGATTTCTCCGGGCGGCTGGAGTTTCGAGATGTTGGCTTCGCCTATTCCGGAACCACTGGCCCTGTCTTCGAGTCCTTAAGCTTCCTTTTGCCGCCGGGGTCCATCCTCGCCGTCACCGGCTTCAATGGCTCTGGCAAGTCGACCTTCTGCAAGATCGTGGCAGGGCTGCTTGAACCAGGCCGCGGGCATGTCTTGGCAGACGGCATCGAGCTGCGCCAGTTCGCGCCGGACTGGTGGCGCAGGCAAATCATGTATCTGCCGCAGGAGCCGACCTTTCTCAACGCCACCATTCGCGAGAACATCACCCTTGCCGAGCTTGAGCCCGAGAGTCCGGCCTCCCAGGAGCGCCTCAACCAGGCCGTGCGCGCCGCAGCCTTGCGGCGTTTCCTCGACGTCAGCCGCCAGGGGCTGGACATGGATATCGCCGAGGGCGGACGGACCCTGCCCGTGGGCATCAGACGCCGTGTGGCCCTGGCCCGCGCGCTCATGAACCAGGGCCGCCTGGTGATCTTCGACGACCCCACCGAGGGCCTCGACTCCGAAGGCTGTCTGGCCGTGTACAACGTGCTCAATGTCCTGGCCAAGGCTGGGTGCAGCATCATCGTCGCCTCCGTGGATCCCAACATCCTCAAGGGCGCCGCCTACGTGCTGGACATGAATGAAAAACCGACGCCCGTCTTCGCCCCGGCGCGTGAGGCAAAGTCAGAGGAGGTCACTTGAACAAGCCTGACCCCTCCATCCTCGGCCCGGAGGCCGCGCACACCGCCGTGGACAAGACCCTGGAGGCGCACCGCCGCTTCCTCTATCTGTGCGGCTGTCTGCTCGTGCTGACCTTGGCCTGGTCCGCATTCACCAGCCTGGACATCGTCAGCGAGGCCATCGGTGAGGTCATCCCGCGTACCAAGGTCAAGAAGATCCAGCACCTTGAAGGTGGCATCGTGCGCGAAATTCTGGTGCGCGAAGGCGACCACGTGAAGCAGGACCAGCCTCTTGTCGTTCTGGACGGCGCAGCGGCTGAGGCCAACGCCGACGAGCTGGAAGTGCGCCTGAACTCGCTTATGATCGAATCCATCCGCCTGGAGGCCGAATCCCAGGGACTGGCCGAGCCCGCCTTCACTCCGGAGCTGGAGAAGAAGCACAAGGACCTTGTGGATCAGGCCCGGAACCTCTTCCAGGCCCGCATGAAGCGCGTGCAGACGGACATTTCCTCCCAGGCTGAGCGCGTGCGCCAGCGCGAGCAGGACATTCGCGAGACCGGCGCCCGGTTGGAGAACCTCCGGCGCAACCTGCCCCTTGTGCAGCGCCAGGTGCTGCGCAGCGAGGAACTTTACCGCGAGCGTCTGGTCAAGGAGGACGAGCTCATCGCCCGGCGCAAGGAAGAGAACAACACCAGAAGCGCCATCCTGGAGAATACTGCCGCGTATTCGCGCGCCACAGCCGCCCTGGCGGCGGCCAAGGAAGAGCTGGTCCGCACCCAGAACGCCTTTAACGAGGAAGTGGAGACGGATCTGAAAAAGGTTCAGCGCGAGCTCATGGAGCTCACCCAGCGTATGAAGAAGCTGCGCGACAGCGCCAACAGGACCACCTTGCGCGCGCCCGAGGAGGGCATCGTCAAGAGTGTCAACGTCGTCAGCGAGGGCGAGGTGATCCAGCCGGGCATGACGGTGGTGGAGATCGTGCCGGCGGGCGACAAGCTGGTCATCGTGGCGCACCTGCCCATCCAGGACATCGGCTATGTGCGGCCGGGCCAGTTGGCTGTGGTGAAGCTGGCCTCACGGGATGCGCGGCGTTTCGGGAACATTGAGGGCAAGGTGCTGCACGTGAGCCCTGACGCTGTGACGCAGACCATGCCGGGCGGGGTGAACACCTTCTACAAGGTGCTCGTGGTGACCGAGCAGGACCATTTTTCGCAGAAATCCAACCGCTATGACCTCTTCCCCGGAATGCGCGTCGTCGTGGGCATCCACATCGGGAAGCGTTCCGTCCTGGGCTATTTCCTGGATCCCTTCATCGACGCCATGAGCGGTTCGCTGCAGGAGCGCTAGCCCCTTTGTCGGCGCAACGCCAAAAGCTCCCCGCTTGGGGAGCCTTGGATGCAACTTATGTGAATATCGTGGTGGTCAGGTCGTCTGGTTCAGGAATACGCCGGTCATCTTCTTGATGGACGCGGAGAGCTTGATCAGTTCGTCCTGCGGGATCTTGCGCAAAACTTTTTCGCTCGTCTTGTCGAGGATCTCCACCTGGACTCCGTCCTGGGTGTTGTCCAGCAGCTTGATCTTGATGGTCGTATGGTTGGCCTCAAGCTGCTTTGAGATCTTCTCCGCCGTTTCCAGCGCGACCTTCTTGTCCGCTGCCGCCATGGCGGCTTGAGACTTCTCGTCCACAGCAACAGGCTGCGCTGATTCACGGTCCTGGTTGGTCTGCGACGCTGTCGCCAGCAGCTGGGTCGCCTGGGCGGCTACTTCGGCAGGGGCATACCCCTGCCTGACGTCCATGTCCGAGGGGTTGATGTTCATTGCGCTATCCTCGTTTCAGTTGTTAATACTCTAAGGGATGATTTTCCCCTTACGTAGTGATTATCGACAGTGTTGACCCCAAACTTTAGGGTCAGCTCCTGGATTAATCGTTTTATTGCCAACTAATATTGGCTTGCCTGATATGAAAACTTGCCCTCCTGTCACTGAATCCCCATTGATCCTGCGCTATCCCTATGCTAGGGATTGATAATTGAAGCCTCTTCCATGCTTAAACATTTGTTCCTGGGGGTTGTGATGAAACATGGGTATTTGAGATCGCTCATCCTTTTGTTCGCCTTTTGCGGCACGGCTTTCGCCTCCTCTGCAGGGCCGGGCATACCCGCAGATGAGGCCGTGAAGCTGTTGAAGGATGGCAACGCCCGCTACGTGGCAGGTCAGCCAACCCACCCGAACCTGACGAGCGAAAGGCGCGCGGAGACGGTCAAGGGAGGACAGCATCCCTTCGCCACCATCATCGGCTGCTCTGATTCCCGCGAACCGCTGGAACTCATCTTTGACCAGGGGGTAGGGGACATCTTCGTGATCCGCGTGGCCGGGAACGTCGCCGGGCCTGACGAACTGGCCTCCATCGAATACGGCGTGGGCCACCTGAACACGCCGGTGATGCTGGTGCTGGGCCACACCGCCTGCGGAGCGGTCACCGCAGCGGTGCAAAACGCCAAACTGCACGGCAACCTGCCCTTCCTGATCAACCAGATCAAGCCCGCTGTTGCCAAGGCCAAGGCCTGGACGCCCACGGCCAGCGGCGAGGAACTCATAGCCAAGTCCATCAAGGCCAATGTCTGGCTGACCATGGAGAACATGTTCCGCAAGAGCAGCGAGGTTCGTGAGCTGGTGAAGAAAGGCAAGCTTTTGGTCATCGGCGGTCTGTACGACCTTGAAAGCGGAAAGGTGGAGTGGCTGGGCGCGCACCCGGACCAGGCCAAGCTCCTCACCGCACCGGCAAAGGCCCACGTCCAGATGAAACCCAAGCACGCCCCGGCTCCCGCAGCTGCGCCGGAAGCAGCCCCGGCCAAGCCGGAAGCCGCTGATCAGGGCTCCATGGTCGCTCCGGCCCCGGCGCCTCCGGTTGAATCTCCGGCCCCGGCCCCGGCTCAGGCTCCGCACGCGGCTCCGGCGCACCAGTAGCCGCAGGTTGCACAATACTCAGGCCGGTGGTTGAGGCGGGCGTGTTCCTCCTCGCCATCGGCCTATACCGTCGGCTGCCCTTTTGTCTTGAGCCGCGTGGCGATGGCGCGTAGCATAGCAGTTGATCAAACGTGGAAAACAAGCACCATCCGTGAGGAGAGCCTATGCACACCAAGATCGTCGCAACCCTGGGACCGGCTTCGAACAATTACGAGACCATGAAGGCCATGGTCCAGTATGGGGTGCGCATTTTCCGGCTGAACTTCTCGCACTCCGACGCCGCCACCTTTCTGCCCACAGTGAAGATCATCCGGCGCATCGAGCAGGACCTGGACCAGCCGGTCACCATCATGGGCGACCTGTGCGGCCCCAAGGTGCGCATCGGCGAGATCACGGGTTCGCCCGTACAGGTGCGCAAGGGCGACCTGTTGGCGCTCGGCCTGCCGGAACATACCGGGGCCGTGCGCGACATGGTCTTCGTCAACCTGGATATGCCCGAATTGCTCAAGGGCCTGGACAAGGGCATGCCCGTGTCACTGTCTGACGGCATGCTCCAGTTCACCGTCACCGAGGTGCGCAAGGCCGACTCATTGTTCGTCATGGAGGCCAAAAACAGCGGCGTGCTCACCTCCAAGAAGGGCATCGCCTTTCCCGGCAAGTTCCACCCCATGCCCGCCCTCACCGCCAAGGACCGCAAGGATCTGCACGAGGGCCTGGACATCGGCCTGGACGCCGTGGCCTTGTCTTTTGTGCAGACCCTGGAAGACGTCCGCGACATCCGGGGCGAGATCGACAAGCACGGGGTCTGGATTCCCGTGGTGGCCAAGATCGAACGCCAGAACGCTGTGGACAACCTGGAGTCCATCCTGAGCCTCACGGACGCCGTCATGGTGGCCCGGGGCGATCTGGGGCTGGAGTGCCCGCTGTCCGCCGTGCCCGTGATCCAGAAGCGTATTATCAGGGCCTGCCGCCATGCCCAGAAGGCCGTCATCGTGGCCACGCAGATGCTCCTGTCCATGGTCAACAACCCGCTGCCCACCAGGGCCGAGGCCGCGGACGTGGCCAACGCCATGCTTGACGGCGCGGATTGCGTCATGCTCTCCGAGGAGACGGCCATGGGCAACTATCCGCTGGAGGCCGTGAAGTTCATCAGCGAGATCGCCGCCAACGCAGAGCCATACTATATCGAGCGTTCCAAGGGCCCGCTGGCGCCCAAGCCGGAGAAGAATCCCGCCAAGTACTTGGCCTATGCCGCCTGCCTGCTGGCGGAAAACACCGAGGGCGAGGGCATCGTTTCCCACTCCACCAGCGGGGCCACGGCGCGCTACCTGTCCAGCCGACGCCCGGCGCACCCGGTACATGCTTTGACTCCAGAGCCGCGCGTGGTGAAGCACTTGAACTTCTTCTGGGGCGTGGAGCCCCGCATAGTCGACACGACCTTAACCAGCCACTTGCAGCGGGCCGAGAAGTATGTGCACGAGTCCGAGAAGTTCACCCCTGGCAAGAGCGTGGTCATCACCGCTGGCCAGGCCACACCCGGCCAGACCAAGACCCACACCAACGAGCTGAAGATCTACTACAAGTAGCAGATGCCGGGTGGGTCCCGGCCTTTCTCCCGGCACAGATACAGGGCTTGCGGCGATCGTCGCAAGCCCTTGTCTTTGGTGCGAAGGATACCTCTCCAATTTTGGACTAATCTTGTCCAAATTGTATTTTCCCATCTTCACATCTTCCATCACATGCTTAAATCTTCCTCAGTGGTAGTCTGTGTGCGTCTTTTGAGGTTGCAGCAGATTGGAGTCGGTCGAGGTCACGCGCGTTGAGTATTGTGCTTTGTCCTCGTTCAAGCAGGAGATGCGCGGCAGGGCAGAACGCTGGAGCGGAGGCCTCGTCGTTCCAGCCCGCCTTGCAAGGATAGCAGAAGACAGGGGGAGAGCGGTGTCTGTGAAACCGCTGGTGCTGCCTGAAGGCCATTGCTTTGGCACAGCCAGGATCAGGGCTGCTTGACGCTCTTTACAGAACATGCTCTATGATAATTTATCCTATGGAGGTATCACGTGAGAATCCATGCCCCTCCCCTCCCTTCCATTGACGATCCAGTCTGCTCGACTCTGCCCTTCGCAGGGCTCGGCCTGGAATTGGTAGAGGTTCGAAGCAAGGTCTCCAGCCTGGTCTGTATTGCTGTTCCCAAACGGGAAACAGTCCTGGTTCCAGCCTGGGACGCCCCCACCCCCTCGCTTCACGGCTACGGCCTGCTCCTCAGGCTCAGCCGTGAGACTCTGGGCAGTTGACCTGCACGCTTAACCAAGGAGGCTTCATGAATCTTTCCCGCAGAGGGTTCCTCAAACTCTCCGCCGCCGCAGCCCTCAGCACCGCCTTCGGCGGGCTTGGCTTGGCGGCCACTCCTCAAAAGGCAAAGGCGGCCGTCGACCGCATCAAGCAGCTCAAGCCAGAGTGGAGCAGGCAGACCACCAGCGTCTGTTGTTTCTGCGCTGTTGGCTGCGGGCTCATCGTCAACACCGCGCTCTCCGGCAGCAAACGCGCCCTGAATGTCGAGGGCAACCCGGAACACCCCACCAATGAGGGCGCGCTATGTCCAAAGGGCGGCAGCATCTGGCAACTGGCCGAGAGCACCCCGCGTGTGCAGAGGGTCATGTACCGCAAGCCCGGCGGCACGAAGTTCGAGCCCAAGTCCTGGGACTGGGCGGTGACGCAGATCGCCAAACGCGTGAAGCGCGACCGCGACGCCGCCTTTGAGACCAAGAACGCCAAGGGCCAGGTGGTGAACCGCTGCGAGTCCATCGCGCACATCGGCTCCGCCGCCCTGGACAACGAGGAGTGCTGGTCGCTGCAGGCCTTGATGCGCTCCCTCGGACTCACCTACATTGAGCATCAGGCGCGCATTTGCCACAGCTCCACCGTGCCCGCCCTGGCCGAGAGCTTTGGCCGCGGGGCTATGACCAACCACTGGCTGGACCTGAAGAACAGTGACGTCATCCTGGTCATGGGCAGCAACCCGGCGGAGAACCATCCCATCTCCTTCAAGCACGTCACCCGCTGCAAAGAAGCCGGTGGCACGTTGATCCACGTCGACCCGCGCTTCTCCCGCACCAGCGCCAAGGCCGACCTCTACGCCCCCCTGCGCTCCGGCACGGATATCGCGTTTCTTGGCGGCTTGATCAACTACATCCTGAAGAACGACCTCATCTTCAAGGAATATGTGGTCAACTACACCAACGCCTCCTTCATCGTGGGCCCTGGCTACGACTTCAAGGACGGTCTGTTCAGCGGTTTCGACGCAGCGGCCCGCAGCTACGACAGGTCCAAGTGGGCCTTCGCCCTTGACGCCAAGGGTGTGCCCCAGCGTGACAACACCCTGCAGAACCCGCGTTGCGTGTACCAGCTTCTGAAAAAGCACTACGACCGCTATACGCCGAAGAATGTCTCCGACACCACCGGCACGCCCCAGGACAAGCTGCTTGAGGTCTACAAGATCTACAGCGCCACGGGCAAGCCGGACAAGTCCGGCACCGTCATGTATGCCATGGGTTGGACCCAACACACGAAGGGTGTGCAGAACATCCGCGCCATGGCCATGGTCCAGCTGCTGCTCGGCAACATCGGCGTGGCCGGCGGCGGGGTCAATGCCCTGCGCGGCGAGTCCAACGTCCAGGGCGCCACGGACCACGCCCTCTTGTACCACATCCTGCCCGGCTATCTTCCGGTGCCCCAGGCCACGGATGTCGCCCTCGCCGACTATCTGAAACGGACCACGCCGGTGTCCCACGACACCATGAGCGTTAACTGGTGGAAGAACCGTCCCAAGTATGTGGCCAGCTTCCTCAAGGCCATGTACATGGATGTTGACGCCGAGCATGCCTTTGCCCGGCTGCCCAAGGTGGAGCCTGGGCAGGACAGCTCGTGGCTGGTGCTCTTCGACGAGATGCTCAAGGGTCGCTTCAAGGGTTGCTTCGTCTGGGGCATGAACCCGGCCGTGGGCAGCGCCAATGCAGGCAAGACCCGCGAGGCTTTGGCCAAGCTCGACTGGATGGTCTCGGTCAACCTTTTCGACAACGAGTCCTCCTCCTTCTGGCGCGGGCCCGGGGTCGATCCGTCGAAGGTCAAGACAGAGGTTTTCCTGCTTCCCTGCGCCACCTCCATCGAGAAGGAGGGATCGGTGACCAATTCAGGCCGCTGGATGCAGTGGCGCGTGCCCGGCCCGCAACCCCTTGGCGATTGCAAGCCTGACGGCGAGATCATGTACCAGCTGGCGAAAAAGCTTCAGGGCCTCTACAAGAAGGAGGGCGGGATCTTCCCCGATGCCCTCCTGGGCCTGAACTGGGACGCCATGACCGAGAAGGACGTGTACAGCCCCCAGGCCACGGCCCGGCTCATCAACGGCGCCTACACCCGCGATGTCACTGTGAAGAATCCCGACGGCACGGAAAAGACCTTCAAGGCCGGAACCCAGGTGCAGAGCTTCGTGGCGCTCAGGGATGACGGCTCCACCACCAGCGGCAACTGGATCTACTGCGGCTCCTACGTGAAGTCGGATCCCAGCGGAAACTTGGGCATGCGCCACGACCGCGCCCAGACGCCGGAGCAGGCCAAGATCGCCCTGTTCCCCAACTGGACCTGGGCCTGGCCGGTGAACCGCCGCATCATGTACAACCGCGCAAGTGTGGACCTGGCCGGCAAGGCCTATGCCCCGCAAAAGCCCGTGCTGGCCTGGAACGGCAAGGCCTGGAGCATCGACGTGGTGGACGGCGGCGGCGCGCCCGGCAGCGTCCATCCGTTCATCATGAACACCCACGGCATGGGGCAGATCTATGGCCCCGGCCTGAAGGACGGCCCCTTCCCCGAGCACTATGAGCCCATGGACTGCCCGGTTTCCTCGCAGATATTCTCCAGTGTGCTGAACACCCCGTGCGTGCTCAAGTTCGTCGGGGAGCAATACGCCCAGGCTGACCCGCGCTTCCCGCTCGTCTGCACCACCTACCGCGTCACCGAGCACTGGCAGACCGGCGCCATGACGCGCCGCATGGCTTGGCTTGTGGAGGCAGAACCGCAGATGTTCTGCGAGTTGAGCGAAGAGCTGGCAGCAGAGCGCGGCATCAAGAACGGCGAGAAGATCTGGGTGGAGAGCATCCGCGGCAAGCTCTGGGCAATCGCCATGGTCACCAAGCGCATGAAGCCCATGCAGGTGCAGGGCAAGACCGTGCACCAGGTGGGCCTGCCCTGGCAGTACGGCTGGAATGCCCCGAAAAACGGTGGCGATGCGGCGAACCTGCTGTCTCCGTCCGTGGGCGATTCCAACACCGGCATCCCCGAGACGAAGGCCTTCATGGTCAACGTCAGCAAGGCCTAAAGGAGGCGCGCCATGAGTGACAAGAGCTTCCTCGTCGATCTGACCCGGTGCATCGGTTGCCGAGGCTGCCAGATCGCCTGCAAACAGTGGAAGAAGTTGCCCGGCGAAGAGACGAAGAACACCGGCAGCCATCAGAATCCGCCGGATTTCTCGTTCATCACACTGCGCACCGTGCGCTACAGCGAGCAGGTCACCGACGGCAAGCTGCGCTGGTTCTTCACCCCGGACCAGTGCCGCCACTGCATTGACCCGCCATGCAAGGCGGCCACCAACGATCCCCTCTCCGTGTTCCACGACCCCGAGACCGGGGCTGTGGTCTACAACGAGCGCACGGCCAAGGAGCCTTACCAGACAATGCGCGCCGCCTGCCCCTACAACGTGCCCCGACAGAACGCGAAGACCAAGGTCGTGGCCAAGTGCGACATGTGCAATGACCGCGTGCACGCGGGCATGCTGCCTGCCTGCGTCAAGGCCTGTCCCACCGGCACCATGAACTTCGGCGACCGCGACGCCATGCTCAAGCTGGCCGCCGAACGACTGGCCGAGGCCAAGAAGGAGTTCCCCAGGGCCCAACTGGTCGATGCGGAGACGGTGCGGGTCATCTTCCTCGCGGCGGATGATCCGAAGCTGTACGCCAAGAACCTCTTGGCCGATGCCTCCAGCGTACCCCCGCGCGGCCCGCGCGAATATACCAGGCAGGAGCTCTTTGCCGCCCTTGCCAAACCGGTGAGGAACATTCTGGAGTAGCCAGGGCCAAGCGGCAGCAACCAGTTCATGAGACAGCCGTCGGCACGGATGATCCGCGTCGGCGGCGGTCTCTCGTTTTAAGGGGGGGGCAGGGCGTTCGCCAGTACAATGTGCCGGGATGATTGAAGTGCGAGGTGTGTGCGATTTGTGTGTATCAATGAAAAAGGGCCTACGGTTGTTCACCGTAAGCCCTTGTTCTTTCTGGTCGGGATGAGAGGAGTTGAACCTCCGGCCCCCTGAACCCCATTCAGGTGCGCTACCAGGCTGCGCTACATCCCGTCTTGCGAAGTGGGCTAATACCTCCGCCGGTGCCGGTTGTCAACAAAGGACCGGCGAAAACCTGCGGATATTTGGCGCTAGATGGGATTGTTGCGCAAATGCTCAATGTACAGCTTGACCCCGCGCTCCAGATCGTACTCCGGCTTGTAGCCGAGCAGGGTCTTGGCCTTGGTCACGTCCAGGGTGCCGCGCTTGGGCATGTAGGACGGCACCGGGCCATACTGCACGTTGAGTTCCGGGATCTCTTTCTGGATGACGTCGAGCACGTCCTTGAGGCTGCGCGCCTCGCCGCGGGTGATGTTGAAGGTCTCGCCCTTGGCCGCGGGATGCGTGCCCACCAGGAAGATGGCCTGGGCGGCGTCGTCCACGTAGGTGAAGTCCAGGCGCATGGAACCGTCGCCGTCGACCTTGATGGCCTCGCCGCTGAGCGCGCGGGCGATGAACTTCTGGATGACGCGCTGGTTGGCGTCAAAGGGGCCGTAGATGGCGGACGGGCGCACGATGGCCAGGTCGAGCTTGTAGCAGCGCATGTAGCCCCGGCAGACGATCTCGCCTGCGAGCTTGAAGGAGCCGTATATCTCCTTGGGGCTCTGGGCCGAGTCCTCGGTGACCGGGTCGGTGACGAAGTCGCCGTAGGTCATGCTGGAGGAGGTGTACACGAAGCGGCACGGGTGGTCGAAGTCTCGAATGATCTCCAGGAAGTTCACTGTGCTGCCAAGGATGGACTGGAAGGCATCCTCAGTGTGCTCGATGGCCATGAAGGCCAGGGGCAGGGCGGCCATGTGGATGATGATGTCAGGCTTGATGCGGTTCAACACCCGGCGCAGGTGGTCTTTGTTCAGGGTGTCGCCCTGGACCAGCTCGATCTTGTCCATGATGCCGCGCAGGCGGATCAGCAAATTTGGAGGCGTTACTTCGCAGTCGGGGATGAGGTACTGCTTGAAGGTGTCGAAGATGAAGACCTCGTCGCCGCGATCCACGAAAAGCTTGGCCACGCGGGAGCCGACAAAGCCCGCGCCGCCGGTGATGAATACCTTGGCCATAATTCTCCCTTATGCTTGCAGGCAGTTTTCCAGGTCCGCAAAGGTTTTCCGCATCTCGAAATGCGCAATAACCCTCGCGCGGCCACTCTCTCCCAGCCGTTCTCGCAACGCCTCGTCCCGTATGAGGGTGAGTAGACGGGCAGCAAACTCAGCTGTGTTTAAAACGGAGCAGAGGTAGCCTGTTTCGCCGTCCGTGACAACCTCTGGTATGCTGCTGACATTCCAGGCAACCACCGGGCGTTTCAGGGTCATGGCCTCCACCTGCACGTAACAGAACCCCTCCCACAAGGAGGTAAGTGCAAAAATGTCGATGGCTTGGTGGAAACTTTTCATGTCCGACACAAAGCCGAGGAACTCGACAACATCTTCCACGCCTTGTTCGCGGGCATAGTTATTTAGTTCCGCCTCCATCTCGCCTGTGCCAGCGATGAGCACACGAAAGGGGATGGGCTGATCTTTCAGGATTTTGGCGATGTCGATGAGCAGCTTCTGGCCCTTTTGCGGGGTCAGGCGCCCGGCGTTGCCGATGAGGATCTCTCCGGGCTTGCGCTGAACAAGGGGCTGGGCGGGCATGGCGTCAAAGGCGGCAACGTCGAAGCCGCAGTTGATCAGGTGTGTGCGCTGCGGCTCGATGAGCTGATTGTTGTCCGCCAGCAGGCAGTCGAGGGTGTTCCTGGAGTTGGCGATGAGCTTGGTGAGGACGTGTTTGAACAAGAACCTGTTGAGGGCGCTGTTGCGCACGGGGACAGCGATGCCTCGACGGTAGATGATGTCGCGGACGCCAGCCAACTTCGCGGCGATGCCCCCGGCCTTCATGTCCGAGGGCAGGGCCATGATCACGGCCTCCACGGCGTGCTGGCGGTAGAAACAAGCCAGACGCCACAGTGTGCCGGGATTGAGGAAGCTCGTATTGCCGATGTGGATGCGCAGGAGCATGATGCCGGGCTCATGCTCAATCCTGTCCGCCAGGACGCTGACGAGGTTGGTCACAACGCAGACCCGGTAGCCCCTGTCGCGTGCCAGCAGGGCATTCTCGAAATGCCATTTCTCGCCGCCGCCCCAGGCCTTGTTGGAATTGAAAAAGCAGATGCACTTGGGCTGCATTGTCTGTCCTTGTTGAAGGTGAAGCTGGAGAGCCAAAAAGAGGCTTGACCAGGCAGCATGTGCGCCCCGGCCAGCCGGAATGCTCAATACCTCTTTGGCGACCTGCGGGCAAGCCGGATTCCCGGACCGTAGCCGGCCGCCAGGCAAGGAGCGCATTGCCTCGCTGTGGTTATTGCCGTATGAAATATTGCAAGAACCGCCCGAGGAAAGCATGGACAGGCACAAGACACTTGCAGACGCACTTGGCGAAGAGGTGCTTACCGAGATGGCAGGCACCTTCTTTGGCGCGCGCAAGGCCCTGGACGATCTGCTGGAGGACTTCAATGTCCTGGTGGAGGAGCTTCGGGCCAGAGAGGCCAAGGTCTACTCCCGGGTGTGCTATTTGCGCTCGCTGCTCCTGGGGCCCGAGGGCGAGGAGGCCTTCTTCGCCGAGTTGGGACTCAAGGCACCCTTTGCCGGTTCCTGCGGCCATTCCGGCTCGCGCACCTGGCACCCCGACCGTACTCCCTTCGCGTTTTTCGCCAGCACGCGCTATCTCAAGGCCGTGCTCCAGGCCTACGCCGATCTGCGCCACACCTGCGAAGCCTATATGGTCGGCGAATACGAGGAAGATCCGGGGCAGAGCGGACGCAAGCGCCTGAGCCCGCATTACCGTCAGGTTGAGCGCCATTGCGCGCGCCTGAATGAGCGCATTGAAAAGTTGAACACCGAGATGACGCCGTCTTCGGTCCTGGAGTTTGCCCGGGGCATCAACGCTGCGGAAGAGCCCGGCCAAGGGGTGCTGGACAATTCCCTGGGCGCTGAGAGCCTGGACAACTCCATGAAGTTCCAGAAGATCGACTTCGCAGCTCTGGGAGTGTGGAAGGCCCCCAGCCTGCCGCCCGTGGAATCATGCGAGGCGGCCATCAGCCGCTTCTGCACCGGCTGGTTCAAGCAGCACGGACTGCAAATAAAAAAGGTGCTGGCCGACCTGGAGTAGCCGCCAGCACCTTTCCTAAGCGTCGAGGTTTCGGCTCAGCAAGTGGCCTGGATGTCCTTGATCAGGGCTTCGATGACCGCATCCGAACCGTCTGCGGGCACCTGGCAGGTTCCCACCTTGTCGTGCCCGCCACCGCCATATTCCAGCATCAACCTGCCGACGTTGGTCTTGCAGTTGCGCTTGAGGATGCTGTGGCCGACAGTGATGACCACGTTCTGTTTGCGCACGCCCCACATGATCTGCATGCTGATGTTGCAGCCCAGAAACAGGGTGTAGATCAGAAAGCGGTTGCCGATGTGGATGGGATCCTCGTTGCGCAGGTCCGTGAGTACGAGGCTGCCGTGCTGGGTCGAGGTGCGGCGCAGCATGTCGACGAAAACGCGCGTCTGCTCGCGGTATATCTCCACCCGTTCCTGCACGTCGGGCAGCTTCAGGATATCCTCAGCCTTGTGCGTGCGGCAGTACTCGATCATGTCCAGCATGAGCTGGTAGTTGCTGATGCGGAAATCCTTGAAGCGGCCCAGGCCGGTGCGCGGGTCCATGATGAAGCCGAGGAGGATCCAGCCCTTGGGATCGGCGATCTCCTGCGCGGTCAGGGTGGCGCTGTCCACCTTGTCCACGGCCTCCAGCATGGGGTGCAGGTTCTTGGAGAACTTCTTGTCGCCGCCGTAGTATTCCCAGATGACCCGGGCGCAGCTCTTCAAGGGCTTGCTCATGCCCACGAACTTGATGTCCTTGCCCAGGCGCGTCTGTTCGCTGGTGTGGTGGTCAAACCAGATGCCGCAACCGGGAACGTAAGGCACGTTGGCCAGTATGTCATTGCTGGAGACGGTGATCAGACCGTCCTGAATGTCTTTCGGGTGAGCGAAGAGATAGTCGTCGATGAGCCCCAGTTCTTTGAGCAGCACCGAACAGGCGAGGCCGTCAAAGTCGGACCGAGTCACGAGTCGCATCGAGTTGTCCTTTGGTTGCGTTTGGCGGGAATGTTATGAGCCTCCACGCCATTATCCCGATGCCGAAGGAACTGTCAACTCAGTTGAGAATTTAGTTGCATCTTCCGCATAATGGGCAGCCCTGCATGCGCAAGGGTGGCTCCAGGGCGCAGGCGGCCAGGAGGTCATGGTCAGCGAAGATCGCGGCAGTGGGGCCGTCGGCCATGACGCGGCCCTGGTGCAGAACCACGGTGCGTTCGCAGAGGTCAAGCACCATGTCCAGGTCATGCGTGGCCAGGATTTTGGTATGCTTGAACCCGCGCAATAGCTCGATCAGCAGGCGGCGTGAGCGGGGGTCAAGGTTGGCCGAGGGCTCGTCCATGACCAGGATGTCCGGCGAGCACGCCAGGACCGTGGCGATGGCCACGGCGCGCTTCTCGCCGCCGGAGAGTCGGTGCGGCGGGCGGTGCTTCAGGTGCAGGGCGTCCACCTGGGCCAGGGCCTGGTCCACGCGCAGGGCGGCCTCCTCTGGCGGCAGGCCGATGTTCAGCGGGCCGAAGGCAACGTCCTCGGCCACGGTGGGCATGAACAGCTGGTCGTCCGGATCTTGAAAGACGAGGCCGACAGTCCGCCGTACTTCGTTCAGGGTGCTGGGAACAACTGGCACGTCACCCACGCGCACGCGGCCCGTCTGGGGCACATGGACGCCGCAGAGGTGCTGGAGCATGGTCGACTTGCCTGCGCCGTTGGCCCCGACAAGGCCCACGGATTCGCCGTGGTGGATGGTCAGGTCGATGCTGTCCAGGGCCGGGGTGCCGTCCGGGTAATGGAAGCTCAGGCCCTTCAATTCGACGATGTGGTGGCTCACTTTAAAACTCCAGGAAAAAGGCCTCCGGCCTTTGCGGCAAGGTACAGGGGCAGGTCGCCCAGATGCTGGGGGATGTTCAGGATGCGCACGGCGAGCAGAAACAGGCCCCAGATGGCGCAGAACCGCCATTCCGCAAGCCCGAAGCGCGAGGTCGGGCGCAGGTCGGGCATGGTTCCGTCAAAACCGCGGCAGAGCATGGCCTGGTGCACGCGTCCGGCGCGGTCCAAAGTGCGCAGGAGCAGGTTGCCGAGCAGTGCACGGTATTCATGGAGAGACGGGCGGCTGTTCTTTGCGCAGCGCTGGACGCGCGCGTGCAGCATGCGCAGGGCCTCGTCGGCCAGGACGAAGAGGTAGCGGTAGAGAAACTGGAGTTGCACCAGCAGGGCCGTGGGCATGCCCAGTCGGCCCAGGGCGCGGCAGACCTGATCAAATCCGGTGACGGCCACCAGGACCAGGCCCGTGGTGACGGCCAGAAGCGAGCGCAGCACGATGGACGTGAAGGAGAGCATGCCGCCGGTGATGACGAGCGGGCCCAGGGTCAGGTGTACGTTGCGGTCGATGAGCGGGTTGAAGATGCCCACGAACACCACGAAGGGCAGGGCCAGGGCCGCGCGCCGCAGCAGCAGGCCAAGGGGCACGCCGCCCTGCACGGCCAAAAGCAGCGGAAAGGCGGCGAAGGGCAGCAGGCGTGAGACCTCGTAGCGGCCCAGCGAGAGCATGGAGACAAGATAGGCGAGGGTGACCAGGACCTTGGCCCGGGCGTCCAACCGGTGCAGGGCGGTGTCCTGGGCGGCCAGGTCGTCCAGGCGGCGAATCTCATGCAGTGCGGTGTCCAGGCCCATGCTCACCCCGGAAAAGTTGCGGGCAGGGAGAGCCCTGCCCGCGAGTGGTATATGCTAATTTTCGAGCAGGCGCATCAGGCTTTTCCCGTGGTGCGTCGGCGTAGAACCAGCGCGGCAACACCGGCCAGGCACAGGGTCATGAAGCCGCCGAGCAGGCCGGAGAGGGTGGTTCCGGCGTTTACGTTGGGCCAGGCTTCGGCCTTCTGTTCCGGCTTGGCCTCGGTTGCGGCGGCTTCGGTCTGGGCTGATTCTGCAGGCTCCTTGAAATTGTAGTCCGGCAGGAAGGCGATGCGCTTCTGCAAGGAGTCCAGGGTGCCGTGGATGCCGTTCTCCGGCGCCGCCAACTCCTCCTTGCCGCTGACCTTGCCCATGGACCATTCCAGGCCGTCGGGATCGCTGGCCGCGAACCAGCTCAAACCGCCGCCGATGACCATGGCCGCCAAGGCCAGGCCGATGATGATGGGGCGAAGGGACCTGGGCTCTGCGTCAGGCTGGACCGCGCCGAAGAGCTCGGGCCGGGCCTTGTGCAGGAACACCAGCAAGGTGGCAGTGACCACGCCCTCGACAAGGCCGATGGCCAGGTGGATGGGCTGCATGAGCAGCACGAAGGAACTGAAGGGCAGCTCGCTGATGCCGGAGCTCACGGTTTCCAAGACCACGCCGAAGGCGCCCATCTGCAGGCCCGCCACCGCGGCGACTATGGACGCCGTCATCAGGCGGCCCTTGCTTGGCGTTTCGCCGGCAAGTGGCTTGAAGATGAACGGGTAGCAGAGGAAGCAGGGGAAGAAGCCCAGGTTGAAGATGTTGCAGCCCAGGGCCAGCAGGCCGCCATCGGCGAAGAACAGGGCCTGCACCGCCAGCACCGAGGCTATGGCCAGGAAGGCTGCGTGGGGCCCGAGCAGAACGGCCAGGATCAGGCCGCCGCCCAGGTGCCCGCTGGAGCCGGTGCCGGGGATGCTGAAGTTGATCATCTGCGCGGCGAAGACAAAGGCTGCAAGCACGCCCATGAGCGGCACTCGGCGGTCGTCCAACGAGGTTTTCAGGCGGCTTGAGGAGTAGGCGAGCAGGCCTGCGGAAGCGGCCCACATGCTCCCGCCGACAGCGGGGGAGAGTAAGGCATCAGCCATATGCATAATGTAGTCCTCCTGAAGAAACGAGCTCTTGGACGTCCAGGCCAGTTCTTTATGCACACGACTCTCGTTCGCGTCAACAAAAAAGTCTCACGAACTTGTGATTAGTGTTACGCAAGGTGCAACGGAGTCAGATTCAGGCGCGCGCTTTGGGGCTCCTGTCAGCCCGGGAGGCTCGCAGGGCCTTGATGCGCAGCGTGCGCAGGAGTTCGCCGGAGGCTTCGCCCAGGTCGCGGGCCTCAGAGGGTAGGACAGCGGTGAGAGCAGCGTCGAGGTCGGCCTGGGCCTCGGCAAGGTGGTCGGAATTAGCGTCAGAGCCCTTGTCGGCCCGACTCTTATCAGCACGAGCCAGCTGGAACATTTCGCGCAGCACCCCACGGCTCTTGAGCCGGAAGAGCAGGTCCACGCGGGTGCCGTCGCGCAGCTCCGGGTAGCCTGCGGCCAGCATGTGCCAGCGCGCGGCGTCAGCCCCGGCGTTGACCAGGCGCGTGGGCAGGCGCAAGCGCAGGCCGAGCGCCTTGGCCAGGGCCTCGCCGCGCTCCTCGTGCCCGATGTGCCGGGGCAGTTCGGCGGCAGGGGTCAAGGTCTTGCCCAAATCGTGGCACAGGGCCATCCATACGGTCATGGCGTCTCCGGCGAGCCGGTCCATGACTTGGGCCGTGTGCTCAAGCACGCTTGCGACGTGATGCTTGGGCGGCCCGGCCGGAATGGACGAGGCCTCGGCCAGCTCCGCGAACCACGGGGCGAGGCAGCCGCCCTGGTCCAGGAGGCGCAGGAATTCGCCCGGCCGGGCCCCGGCGCAGGCCTTGAGCGTCTCCTGGCCCACGCGCTCGGCGTAAGGTTCGCACAGGGTGCCGCTTGCCGCCGTCCGGCGCATGGAGGCGATGAGTTCAGGGTGCGCCGTGAAGCCGGGCAGCACCGCCAGGAAGCGCGCCGCGCGATAGGCTCGCAGGGGGTCGTCGGCAAGGGAGTGCTCCGAGGCCGGGCGCAGGATGCGTTTCTGGAGGTCCGCAAGCCCCAGCGGATGGCTGAGCAGGGCGGTCGTTGCGGCTGGCGTTGTCGTTTTCTGCGTCGTCGCGGCATGCATTGTCGCGGGCAGTTCCTCGGCCAGGGCGTTGATGGTGAAGTCGCGCCATGCCAGGTCCTGCTCCAGGTCCTCGCCGCGCGGGAAGCTGTACTCCTCACCTTTATATATGAAGACGGGAAAGGTTTTGCCCACGGACTTGGCCGCCGGGTAGGCCTTCAGGAAGTCCTCGACAGTGGCGTCCAGGACAAGATAATCCCTGTCCCGGACAGGGAGTCCAAGGAGTTTGTTCCGCACGGCCCCGCCGACCAGGAGTATCTTCATGCGTCAACCTAGCAGTTTGCGGTCTGGATGGAAAGCCGCCAACGGCCCTGGAGATGTCCATGCCCGCTGAATCGCGCGCAAATATCCATGGCGGCCTGCGCATTCTGGCCCAGGGCCTGTCCTCCAATTTGAACGGCCTGGCCGAGCCCCTCACCCCAGCGCAGCTCGCTGCCGTGCACCCATACTGGGCCACGGACGTGACTTTGCTGGCCCCCTGGCGGCTTGAGCAGGGCCTGGTCTGGCTGCCGGACTCGCAACCCCTGGGGCTGCAAGGTGTGGATATCGTGGTCTGCGGCCCGTGCGCGTCCACCATGGATGTGGCCCGCGAATTGGTGGCGCAGGGAAGGCTTGGCGCTTTCGGCAGCGTCATCGCTCCTGCACAGACCGGTGGGCGTGGGCAATTGCGCCGGACCTGGCTTTCGGCCCCTGGCAATGTGCTCGCCACGCTGGTTCTGCCGCCTGCCGAGGGCCTCTGGAACGATCTTCGGCCCCTGGTCCTCGGGCACCTGCTGGCCGAGGCTCTGGAGGGCGTTTGCGAGGGTGTCTGCGTCAAGTGGCCGAACGATCTTCTGGTCAACGAGCGCAAGATCGGCGGAATCCTCGTGGAGGAGCGCCCTGGCTGCGTTCTTGCGGGGCTTGGGCTGAATCTGGGCTGGGCCCCGCGCGAGGAAGACCTTCGTCCCGGGCATTGTGTTGCGGCTGGCTCATTTAGGCTCCCGCCCGGCGTTTCCGGCGCCCTTGGGCTCTGGCGGATGCTTGTAAATCGGCTGGAAACGGGTTACGTCACCCTTCTTGAAACTTTCAGTCCCAGTGATTTCCTGACGATCTTCCAGTCCAGGCTTGCCTGGAAGGGGCGGCGTGTCCTTGTGTGCGAGGGGGCGGGCGTTCGGTACGAGGCGACCATCAGGGGAGTTTCCGGAAAAGGCGAGCTGGTTTTGGATTGTGATGGCAAGGAAATTCTGTTCCTTGCTGGTGACGTGACGCCCCTGTGAACCCAGGCGTAGCGGTTCGAGGGGCGACAAGATGAATATAAGGGGGAACGTTTCCGCATGAAGCCGATGTCGTTCGAGCAGGTTCTGGAAATCGTCAAGGGCAAGCCCATTCTGGTGGCCAACCGGGGAATCCCGGCGCGGCGCATCTGCCGTTCCATAACCGAGATGTTTGAGGCCGTGGCCGTCATGACCGCGACCGACGTCGACAAGACGTCCCCCGCTACCACCGGCGCCCATGAGCTGCTCCTTTTGGGCGAAGACCCGCGCGCGTATCTTGAGATCGACCGCATCATCAAGATGGCCAAGGATCGCGGCATCGTGGCCATCCACCCCGGCTGGGGCTTCGGCAGCGAGGACGACTCCTTCCCCAAAAAATGCGAGGACGCGGGCATCATCTTCATCGGCCCCAACCAGGGCCCCATGCGCCTTCTGGGCAACAAGGTCGCGGTGCGCAAGCTGGCCGAGGAGATCGGCGTGCCTGTGGTGCCCGGCTCGCCCGAGGCCGTCAGCATCCCCGAGGCGCGCAAGATCGCCAAGGAGATCGGCTTTCCCATCATGCTCAAGGCCGAGGGCGGCGGCGGCGGGCGCGGCATCTATGAGGTCTACGAGGAATCCCAGCTGGAGAGCGCCTTCACCAAGGCCTCGGCCCTGGCCAAGGCCAGCTTCGGCAATCCGCGCCTGTACGTGGAAAAACTATTGACCTCCGTGCGGCACATCGAATTTCAGACCGTGGCCGACAAGTACGGCAACGTCTTCGTCTTTGACGAACGCGATTGCTCCGTGCAGCGCAACCACCAGAAGCTCATCGAGATCACGCCCTCGCCCTGGCCGGTTTTCACGGAAAAGCTGCGCAACGAACTCAAGGGCTACTCCGAGAAGCTCATCAAGGCCTGCGGCTACCACTCGCTGGCCACGGTGGAGTTCCTGGTGGACAAGGACGGGCGGCCCTACCTCATCGAGGTCAACACCCGCCTGCAGGTTGAGCACGGCATCACCGAGTGCCGCTACGGCATCGACCTTGTCGAGGAGCAGATCGCCATCTCGTTCGGCTCCAAGCTGCGTTTCAACGAGAAGAACACCAAGCCCTACCTGCACGCCATGCAGGTGCGCGTGAACTGCGAGGATCCGCAGGACGACTTCTCGCCCAACGCGGGCACCATCACCCGCTACGTCTCCCCCGGCGGCCAGGGTGTGCGCATCGACTCCTGCATCTGCGCGGGCTACCGCTTCCCGTCTCGCTACGACTCCGCCGCCGCACTGCTCATCACCTACGGCAGCAGCTGGGACAAGACCGTAATGCTCATGCGCCGCGCCCTGCGCGAGTACATGATCAGCGGCGTCAAGACGACCATCAACTTCCACCGCCAGGTCATCAAACACCCGGACTTCGTTTCCGGCGACTACGATACCAACTTCGTGCGCCTGAAAAAGGCCGAGCTCATGACCTACTCGGACCACGAGCCGGAGCGCGTGCGCCTCTCGCGTCTGGTGGCCGAGATCTCCGCCAAGGGCTACAACCCCTACGTCTCCCTGGGCGAGTACCGTGGCCGCGCGGACAAGCGCGTGGGCCGCTTCCAGCTGGTCAAGGCACCGGAGGCCTTTGACGCCGCCTTTGAGCCGCGCATCACCCGCGCAATGACCCGCGACAACATCCTGAGCGCCCTGCGCGAGGACCGCGGCAAGGGGATCATCCACTTCAGCGACACCACCACGCGCGACATCACGCAAAGCAACAGCGGCAACCGCTTCCGCCTGGCCGAGGACCGCATCATCGGACCCTACCTGGACCGCTGCGGCTTCTTCTCGCTGGAGAACGGCGGAGGCGCGCACTTCCACGTGGCCATGCTGGCCAACATGACCTACCCCTTCACCGAGGCCAAGGAGTGGAACCAGTTCGCGCCCACCACGCTGAAGCAGATCCTTATCCGCTCCACCAACGTGCTGGGCTACAAGCCGCAGCCCAAGAACCTCATGCGCCTCACCGGCGAGATGATCTGCGAGCACTACGACGTCATCCGCTGCTTCGACTTCCTGAACCATGTCGAGAACATGCGCCCCTTTGCGGAAGTGGTGCTGAGCTCAAAAAAGCACATCTTCGAGCCCGCGCTGTCCCTGTCCTGGTCCAAGGGTTTTGACGTGGAGCATTACCTCGGCGTCACCGAGGACATTCTGACCATGTGCGCGGACGTGCTCGGCGTGTCCAAGAAGAAGGCCAGCCAGGTCATCATCCTGGGCCTCAAGGACATGGCCGGAATGTGCCCGCCGCGCTTCATGCGCCAGCTCATCGGCGCCCTGGTCAAGAAGTACCCGGACCTGGTTCTGCACAGCCACCGCCACTACACCGACGGCCTGTTTGTGCCCACCATGGGCGCGGCCGCGCAGGCCGGAGCGCATATCGTGGATACGGCCATCGGCTCTGCCGTGCGCTGGTACGGCCAGGGCGAGGTGCTCTCCACGGCCGCCTACATCGAAGAGGAGATGGAAGGCCTGTCGACCCTGCTCGACAAGGACATGATCCGCTCCACCAACTTCACGCTCAAGCAGATCATGCCCTACTACGACCGCTACTGCGCGCCGTACTTCCAGGGCATCGACCACGACGTGGTGAACCACGCCATGCCCGGCGGCGCGACCTCCTCCTCCCAGGAAGGGGCGATGAAGCAGGGCTACATCCACTTGCTGCCTTACATGCTCAAGTTCCTGGCGGGCACACGCAAGATCGTGCGCTACCACGACGTCACCCCGGGCTCGCAGATCACCTGGAACACCGCGTTTTTGGCCGTCACCGGCTCATACAAGCGCGGCGGAGAGCGTGAAGTGCGCCGCCTGCTGAACATCCTGGACATCGTGAACCTCGCGCCCGAGGCCGAACTGACCGCGCACGAGCGTGAGGCCCGGCTCGACCTCTATTGCGACAGCAACGACGCCTTCCGCAATCTGCTCCTCGGCAAGTACGGCAAGCTGCCCCTGGGCTTCCCGGCGGACTGGGTCTACCAGAGCGCCTTTGGCGCGGACTGGAAGGACGCCATCGCCAACCGCACTGAGGCTTCGCCCCTGGAGACGCTGCCGGAGATGGACCTGAAGGCCGAGGAACAGGCCCTGGCCGTGCGTTTGGGCCGCAAGCCCACGGACGAGGAGTTCGTCATCTACCTGAACCATCCGGGCGACGCGCTCAAGACCATCGAGTTCTGCGAGAACTACGGCGACGCCAACAACCTGCCTGTGGACGTGTGGTTCGAGGGCCTGGAGAAGAACGAGAAACTCTTGTTCCAGAGCGCCTCCGGCAAGCCGCACGTCATGCAGATCCACGACATCTCCGAGCCCGACGAGCAGGGCATGAGCATGGTGCGCTACACCGTGGACAACGAGAGCGTGACCTACCAGGTGAAGGTGCGCGACGGCGTGGCCTCGGACCGCGATACCGTGGAGATGGCCGACCACAAGAACCCGTACCACATTGCCTCGCCCAGTAACGGCGACCTCTGGGTCATGCACGTGCGCGCGGGCGACCACGTGAAGCTGGGCGAAGAGATCTGCAACATCTCCATCATGAAGCAGGAGAAGAGCGTCTATGCGCCCGCGGCCGGCATGGTTTTGCGCGTGCTGAAAAACGCCAACTACCAGGAAGACAAGATCATGGTGCCGGTGAAGGAAGGCGAGCTGCTGGTCGAGCTTGGCCCGGTGCAGGATTGCTGCAACACCTGCAAAACGCCCCTGCTGAGCGGAGACTTCAAGTTCTGCCCGGGTTGCGGGCAGAAGATCTAGCCCGTCCGCTCCGTTACGACCATCGATTGTTGTATCTGCAATTGAGTGGGCGAAGCCACACGCACAGCGCGCTGGCAGTCAAGAGGGGGTCGCATTATGCGACCCCCTTGTCGTTTGTATCGAGCTGAATCGTCCATCCTCACCGCTTTCCTGGCCATTCTCCTTAATTGTTGTATGTGCAATTGACGAATCGCCGACAATCAGGGTATCAGCAAAAAAGACAATACGGCGTTGCGCGTCCTGGTCCCAAACCACGGGTTTCTCGTGAACGGGATGGGGCGCGCTTGTGTCCCAAGATTCGGCCCGCCGGGCCCTGATGCCCCCAAGATGTCAAGGAGGAGAGCATGGCCAAGACCAAGAAGGACCTGGGCGCAAAGCCCGCTGGGACTGCCGATGAATCCAAAAACAAGCCAGCTGCAAAGCCGGACCTGACCCAGAAGATCGTCCTCACCGGCGCGGACATTGTCCAGATCGGACCCGACGCCGAACTGCTCGTGGGCGGCAAGAACTACAACACCGCCATCATCAGCCAGGTTCAAGGCATCCGCGCCCCGCAGTTCAGGGCCATCTCCTCCAATGCCTTCCACATGCTGCTTGATGAGACCAAGGTCAACGCGGCCCTTGTGCGCTCCATCGTGGACAAGGAATACAACGCCACCGACTGGAACGACGACGAGGTCAACCGCGACGTCGAGTTCTTGCGCAAGTTCACCCGCCGCATCGCCAAACGCATCACGGCTGAAATGCCCAAGAATCCCGGAACGCTCATCAAGCTGCG
>Ga0180007_10000449_pt1 | contig 70161 bp, 50 predicted proteins | sample MM_PC_MetaG_FD_121122 | JGI IMG/M metagenome (GOLD analysis project Ga0180007, IMG submission 121122) | Groundwater microbial communities from the Aspo Hard Rock Laboratory (HRL) deep subsurface site, Sweden - MM_PC_MetaG | ecosystem: Environmental > Aquatic > Deep subsurface > Groundwater... | reverse complement strand
TCGCCATCGATACAGAAAGCCAGAGGACAAACCAAAACGAAAAAATTACCGTCCATACAGGAACAGGGCAATCATTTACACTCTGATAGAAACAGGAATGAGAAGAAGTGGAATTGTAAACATCAATCTTGAAGGAGTTGATTTTACAAAAGGATGTATTAGTACTGTTGAGAAGGGTGGAGGAACTCACACCTACCAGATTAGCAAAGACGGTATAAGTGCCATTGAGGTCTACATACAGGAGGAAAGAGGGCAAGATATAGTTGATCCTGCTTCACACTTTCTCTTCATTCCTGTAAACACCGCAATGAAAGAGATCTGGAAGAGTAAGATGAGCCCCAAAACAGTAAATGACATTTGGAATCAGGTATGTAAGTTTGCTGGGGTGGAAGGAAAGACCCCTCACAGTGCCCGCCATGCAATGGGTAAGCACATCACTGAAAAGACGGGAAATGTCGAAGCTGTTCAGAGACAGCTTGGTCATAAAAATGCTACTTATTCTTTGCAGTATTCAAGGATAACAACAGAAGAACTCAAAGACGTCCTTGATGATCGAGATTAAGTATTTCCTAATTACCATTGATTAATCATCGTCAGAACTCTTGTCAATTCATAAACTAAACGATAGATGATTCCTAACTCCACCCAATGTTTATAAAAATTAAATAATAAACTGATTGATTCTTAAATTAGTAAAAATTATCTTATACAAAGAATCAATAAAATGCTTTTGGAAAACTATTAATGGTTCTACCATCTATTCCCCTGATTTATACTTTTACTTTGTTAATCAACTTCATTCAATAGATAAATATTTTCTTTGCAAATTCCAATCTCACTTACTCTGGAAAGAGTTCTGTTAATAGCAAAATAATTTGCAAAATTAGATGGGATGAATAGGAGTATTAACAATCGATCTGAACAAAGTAACAGGTATTAATAATCGAAATACTTACACATGTACACTAGATAGTTGAAATTAATTTAACAGAGAGGTATAACTTATGAATCAATTCGCCGTTTTATTAGACACTACCTCCATTCAGAAATATGTTTTCGGAAGTAACAAACTTAAAGAAAATCTTGGCGCATCATTTTTGGTTGATCAAGTATTTAAGAAATTTGTTGATGATGTTACGATCAAGCCAATAATGGAATCCAACAATGAATACAAAGGATACATTGGAGGGGGAAATGCATTATTGTTCTTTAGCAACAAGGAAGAGTCCGAGGATTTTATTAATGAATGGACAAGAAATTTACTAGTGAAAGCACCAGGTATTACGACAGCAGTTGCCTACAAGGAATTCGATGAAAGCAAGTTCAAGATCGAGAAAGATGAGTTATTTAGGCTGTTAAGGGAGAACAAGGCCAGAGAAATTCCACAAACGGTTATCGCCCGACACGGCTTTACAGCAGAGTGCAGCAACACAGGTTACTCAATGGAAAATTGGAACGATTTAGAAGTAGAGGATAAGAAAAATTATGTCTCAGCAGTTACATTTGCAAAAGTAAGAGCTTCAAAAAATGCAAAGGCGAAAATTAACACAGACTATGAAATAATTTTGAAGGGTAAATACGAATTTACCGATGACCTTGAGAAACTTGGACAAAGTGAAGGTGAGGATAGTCATATAGCTGTGGTTCACATAGATGGCAATGGGATGGGAGAAAGATTTCGTGAATTGGAAACTTTAGATGATACTAAGCAACTTTCTAAAAATGTTGAATCGGCTGTAAAAAATTCTTTTGATTATTTATTAGAACAAATACTTACAGACTTAAACAATGATGGAAAATGCAAAGAGTACAACTTAGTTCAGGAGAATCAAACAACAATACTTCCTTTGCGACCAATAATTCTGGGTGGGGATGATATAACGTTTGTATGCAATGGAAAATTTGGAATTTATTTTGCTAAGATATTTTTAGAAAAATTCCAATCGATTCAAGTTCACGGTGATTTACTGCTAAGCGCTTGTGCCGGAGTGGCAATAACAAAAACCAAATATCCTTTCTATCGAGGGTATGAGCTAGCGGAACAACTCTGCACCAATGCCAAAATGCGTAGGTTGAAGTTAGAAGGTGACAATGGAGGATCGTGGCTAGATTTTCATATTGCCTATGGAGGATTTTCCGGTACACTTGAGGAACTTAGGAAAAGACAATTTATTCTATCTCAAAGATCACTTCTTTTAAGACCATATAAACTTGATGAGAATGAGCTAATTAGTTTTGATAACCTAATATCTTCAACTAAAAAATTAATTGCTAAGAATCCTGAAACTGGGAAACCCAGTTGGCCAAAAAATAAATTGATGGAAATGAGAGAAAAATTAACACTTGGAGAAAGTGAAATAAAAACATTTATAAATGATTGTCGGTTCAGAGAGCGAATAATACCGGATTTTGCTGGTAAGCCTTTTAATGAAGATTTATTCAGTGATTTTAACGGTATCCGAGCAACACCGTTTTTTGATATGATTGAGATTTTAGAGTTCTATCCAGAATTTGAACTAATAAATTAGGAGGGGTAATGAAAGAATATAAAATTAATCTAAAGTTATGTTCCAATACCCTGATTGGTTCTGGAGAAGGATTTGGAGCAATCATTGATTCGGATATTGTTTTTGATGATTCTGGAATCCCGTTTATCCCATCCAAAAGGATAAAGGGCTGTCTTCGAAGTTCAGCAAAAGAGGTTATTGAGATGTTACAGGAAGCCAATGTAAGCTATTTCAGCAATTCTAATATTGTAACTGATATTTTCGGAATACCTGGCATGGCTGAATCAGCGCCAGTATATTTTTCAAATCTCTTTGTCAGTGACTATGAAACGAATAAGCAATGGCTTGAATATCTCAGACAAAATTACCCAAATGTAATTTCAAAAGATACGATAGTTGAGGAATTTACTAGCCTGAGAAGACAAACAACAATTGAAGATGGAGTAGCAAAAGCACATTCACTAAGAACTATTAGGGTACTTAAAAAGGATTTTGAATTTGAAGGTAACATTCAAATTGAAAACAATGACCCTGAATTTGAAACACTCTTAGTTCTGGCTTGTGCCAATCTAAAACATATCGGGACCAAGAGGACACGTGGTCTCGGTGAGGTTAAATGTGAATTAAATGGACCAATGTTGAATTCAATACTCGATTCTATTAAGAAATTCCAGGGTGCAGCATGAAAAGTATAAGATATAAAATAACAACCAGTGCCCCAATATTGCTTTCAGGAGGATCGGGTGATCTCAATTCTGTAGTGACAAAAGAATCTATTCCTGGAAGTGCCGTATTGGGGATGTTTGCAAACAAACTTATGAATAAAATACTCTCCTCACAAACCAAACTAAATGAGGATGATTTTTACTCATGGTTCCTTGAAGGTAAACTCAGATTTACAAATGCATATATTTTATCAAATACTTCAGATGGAGAGAAATTGAATTACCCTCTTCCTTTTTCCATACAGCAGGTGAAAAATACAGAAGAAAAAATACATAATTTGCTTTATGAGAAAGTGATAGAGCAGACAAGACCGTTAGGTGGATTTGGTAACATTGTAAATGGAAAAGTTATTACTCAGGTTATTGATAAATCGTTAAACTTCCATCATGAACGCGATGAAAGTACAGGAAGTACAAAACAAGGGATCTTTTATAATTATGAATCAATGGATGCTTTCCAAACATTTACCGGATCCGTAGTCGGCGACGAAAGTGATTTAATAAAATTTTTAAATGAATTTGATAAAGTTAATCAAGTTTACTTTGGACGTTCTAAAAATGCACAATATGGTGGAAAAGCGACTTTAGAATTCGCTGGTATCTCAAAATCTGATTTCTATTCCGAGATTGATATAATGAACGACCAAAGTAAAATGGTAATTACTGAGGGCTCCATATCCTTAACATTTATTTCAGATGTTATTCTTTATGATGAGAACGGTGTATCTTCTGGAAGTTATGCAAATTTGGAAAAGTACCTATCAGAAGCAATTGAAAATGAAAAAATAACTGTTGGACCATCGTTTTTGAAAAAAGGATATGTTGATAATTATGTTTCTATCTGGAAGTTAAAAAAGCCTTCAGAAGTGTGTTTCTTAGCCGGTTCAACCATGTTGTTGACAAACCTTGACGATGATTTTAAGGATAAGCTCCTTAGTCTACAAATTGAAGGAATAGGTGAGCGAAAAGGGGAGGGATTTGGGCGCATCGTGTTTGGTTGGCATATTAATGAAAAAATAGTACGCAATTCTTGTATTCCCGCAGCAATCGAAAAACCTTTAGGTTCCAACCCGCCGGAAATCACACTCGGTATTGTTGGTAATATCTTGAAAGGTCATATTCGGAATTCAACAAAAGTTAAAGCCTTAGAAAAAGTCACTGAACTTAAAAGAGGTATAATAACATCATCCCAAATCAGTAAGCTTGAATCTTTTATCAAAGAGGTAAGTAAACTGAATGAACCGCAAAAGGAATTTATCAAAATGTTAGCAAGTCTAAGAGAAACATCTAAGGACAAATTAGAAAGCTGCAAGTTTTCTGATGAATCATTACTACAGTTTCTTCAACATGCTGAGATTAATGCTGACGTTCTGTTTCCGAGGGAGAGTGATGGCGAAAGAAATATAAATCTTGCTCTGTATGAAAAGATTACTACCGACCTTAATGCAATAGAAATATTCGAAGAAGAATTTATGAATGAACTATTCGTGCTATACTTTTTAACATTCTTCTCTGCTTTACGAAAACGGTTTAATAAGAAGGGAGGTAATTGACATGGCAATTGGAAGATTATTACTAAATGCTAATATTAAACTTTTATCTCCACTTTTAATTGGTAGCGGAAATGATGATTACTCGGATATTGATGCAATTCTTGATGAGTATAATCAGCCATTTATTCCTGCCACATCATTTGTAGGAGTATTAGCCCATCATCTGAAAGAAGAAAATTTTCAGTATTCTGAACAAGACAGAGAATTCCTGGAAAAGTTATTTGGCTATTCAAAGAAGGTAAACGGCCAACACGAATCATGGCAAAGCAAGCTGTACTGTTCGGATCTTAATCTTGTTGATAGTGCACATTTGACAACACGAGACGGAATCAGAATTGACAGTAAGACAAACATTATTAAACCCAAAGGTAAATTCGATTTTCAAACTGTGGATGCCGGGGCAGAATTTAGATTAAAGTTGGAAGCAGAATATAAAGATGAGAGTTTTAGACTTTTTGTTCTCAGGATTTTCCAGACAATTATTTCTGAATTGACTTGCCACAATGATGAAAAGTTAGGGTATGAAATACCAATTCGGATAGGTGCAAAAACAAATAATGGGTTGGGAAGAGTAACCATTGAAAATCATGAAATTTCAGATTATTCGTTCTCAAAGATTGATGATGTTATTGCGTGGTTGGGTGGGGGAAAAGCTCCCGTTAAAGAAGATTTAGTTCAAACTCCTTATGGTAAGTTGAATACCGATTTTGTGATTGATGGTTATTTCGATCTGAAAACCTCAGTTATTATGCGAGCATACTCTTCTGATCCATCCGCTCCTGATGCATCTCACATCAAATCAGCTGGCAAGAATATATTAACAGGCACAGGTGTTAAAGGTGTTATCAGGGCGCGAGCTCGTCGAATATTATTCACACTATTTGGGTATGATAATCCTAGAGCAGAAGAAATCTTCAGCAAACTATTCGGCTACGTTGATGAGGATAGCGAAAGTGATGTAAAGGCTGCAAAATCTAGAATCCAAATAGAAGAGACTGTTTTGCCTGCATATCCGGAAGAGCTTCACACTCGGATTAAAATTGATCGCTTTACCGGAGGGACTATTAAAGCAGCTTTATTCGATACCATGCCACTCTTCAGTTCTGACATAGATACTGATAAAGAAGCAATTAGAGTAATAATGAAAATCGAAAATTTCGATGATCATGAGGCTGGACTTTTATTACTCATTTTGAAAGACTTATGGACTATGGATTTACCTGTTGGAGGAGAAAAAGGAATTGGAAGAGGTGTACTGGAAGGCATTGGGGCTAAGATTATTATTAAGGATGATGAAATAAATATAGGAAAAGACATCGCTCAACTTACCGAAGAGGAAAAAATAAAACTCAGCGACCTTGTAGTAAAACTTAATAATCTTGTAAAAAGCGAGGAGGTGTCGAATGCAACAATTATCTGAAAACGGTTTGACGCTAATTGCTATTAGAGGTCAAAGAAAGACAATGAAAGAATTTGATGTTGATATATCCTTTGAAGAATTCGCGACTCATTTAGGTACAATAATTACTACTAAAGCTTTCGTGGTAGCTTACCTCGACTACAAAGTTCTTTTCGGAAAATTTAGCAAAGGTGTTTTCTCTTTGTATGATAGCCAAACCTTCGCTCCTCGTCGAATTCAAAAGATCAGGGTATTTAATGAGAGTGAAGAAGTTTTCTATTGGAGAACAACTGAAGGATTGAAAGGGAGGTATCGTAAAGATGAAGAGGGTGACACAGAATACGCCGTGGATGCTTACCAGGTTCTTTATGGAACCAGAATTGAGCCGCTTGACTCAGATGCTGATAAGTTTACTAAGATTACTGAAAAAAGAGGAACCGAAGTAATATTACCATTCAATATATCTAAGGTAGACGAAAAGTGCGAAAGGGTATTCATTAATACAAGGAATTACGTTGACTGGAATGGAGCTTGTCAAGCTACCTACAGCGATGCCAGATTTATAGCATTTACCGATAAAGATAAGAATCCTTTAAAGTAAGGGGTAATTAAAATGAGCCAAAATAAAAAACCTATAAAATTAAATGAGATAACGAATCATTTTGCTGGATCTCATTCAGGCACTAATTCTAAAGAAATCAGTGATGATGCAAAAACTGGATCCAGTGAAAATGGAGCAGAATTTTTACTAAATGTTTTCCCCACTGAACACAATTATGAGAGTAAGAGGAAAGCAGCTTACGCCCCCTATAACTTTGTTCCTTTAAACAGCATTGTTGTGCCTAGTGAGTTTCAATGGGATGACGTCCCAGCATTTGATATTTATCACGCTGATCGATATACAGGTTATTTGTCATTAGATATTATTACAAAAAAACCAATATTTATCAGAGATACATTAGACAAATATCAATTAGAAGAATTGCAAAAGATAGAAAATGAGCCAGAGTTAAATAAAATACATAAGAAATGGGAGTATAGTGATTTTTACTCTCCAGGAAATAAACCAAGAATCCCCGGAAGTTCATTGAGAGGGTTAATAAGAACCCTAGTTGAAATTATGAGTTTTGGAAAATTTGTCCCTGATCGTTCATTCGAAGACAAGAGATTATACTTCAGAGCTATGGCTGACCAAAGTAATTTAAAGGAAGACTATTCTAATTACGGATTAAGTGCTTACAGAGTTTATACAATGTCCTCGGGTGTTTTGTATAAAGAAGGAATGAAGTATTATATACTTGATAGTGGTGCACCAGTACCTATTGGAGTTAATGAAGCAAAGGAAATGATAAAAGGATTAGGGGAAAAATATAATGTGTTCAATGCATATTTTTTCCCAGCTGAGAAAAAATATCTGGTTGTGTCCGGTACAATGAAGGATAAAAAGGACTGGATTGTAAAATGCTCCACCGAAAATTCAAAAAAAATAGAGTTATCTCCTGAAGAGGTTGGGGATTACATAAATGATGCAAATAGATCTAAAGACGTACCTAATGTAATAAATGAAGCTGGCAAAAAGAAGGATGGTTATCCTGTCTTCTTTAGCAGAGTGAAAGACCAAAATGGGAAAGACCGTATAATTTTTGGGCATACAGCAATGTTCCGAGTACCCTACAAGCACACAATTGGTGAACATGTTCCAGAAAATTTGAAAGGAAAGATACTAGATATTCCTGAAGCAATATTTGGAAATGAGAATAATTTTGCCGGGCGTGTATTTTTTGAAGATGCATTTAATAAAAACACTTTAGCTGATATTCAATTAGGGGCTGGTCACCCACATATTTTATCGGGTCCCAATCCAACAAGTTTTCAACATTATTTAACTCAAGATTCGGATAATATAAAAGAACTTCGGCACTATAACCCTGATGCAGAGGACAACTTATCTGCATCCAGAGGTTACAAAATGTATTGGCACAAAAATGCTGATAAATGGATTCAAGATAATCAGAAGGAGGTAGATGATCATTCAAAAGTTTATACCAAAATAAATCCGGTTAATGAAGGAATTAATTTTTCTGGACGAGTTCGGTTTGAGAATCTTTCTGCTGTTGAACTTGGAGCATTACTGTTTGCAATAGATTTGCCAGAGGGATGCTGTCATAAAATTGGTATGGCAAAACCTCTTGGTCTAGGATCTATCAATATTAATCCAACACTTTATTTGTCTAATCGGAGTGTTCGATATAAAGATTTATTGAACGAGTGGAGTACATCTAACCAAGCGATAACAAATAACGAAAAAGATAGCGATTTTTTCAAATCTAAATTCGAAAATTATGTGCTTATGAATATTGATGAGCATAAATCTGATTTATGGCAAGTAGAAAGAATGAAACAACTAAAGACTATTATTTTGTTAAATGATGGTATTGGTGAAAATAAAAAATCTTATATGAATTTAAAGGCTTTCAGAGATCGCAAAATACTTCCTGCACCTTGCGATGTAGGTAAGATTGAAATTTGAGTAAAAAAAAATATATAACGTAAATTCTAAAGGATGCTAGATATGAATACAATAAAAAAATGGTTTTTTAATTGGGGCAGACTTTCATTATTAATCGCTGGTTTTTTCGCAGGCTCTATACAGAGTCAATTAACCGAATATTTACCACCGTGGTTATTGGTACTATCAGTTGTTTTCTTTGGTGTGTGGGGCTTATTACATTGGTATCTTGCCGTAAAAACTCCCGAACCTAATATCAAAGCTGAATCTCATCGGTGGGAGCATGAACAAAAAAGATACGCCAGGAAAGGGCTTGTTGTATTTCTCTCTGCATATCATCATAATAAGAAAAATTTTAGTGAAGCAGAATTAAAAGAGTGTATTGATAATAGAGATTATGTTAAAATGGAACTGGATAATTATGACATCACAAATTTTGGTCATACTTTAAAGGCTATCGTAGCTAATTTACTAAGACTGGAGCATTGTTGGATTATCACTACCAGAGCAGCCGATTCCAGAAGTGTTTCGTCGCTCGATTACTTGCCAGTTCTGATAAGTTACCTTGAAAACAAAATAGATAAAAGTAAGAAAATTAATTTCTATCATGGAGATGATTATTGCATAAATATCTCGGAAGATTCTCAGGTATGCATTGGGACCAGTAATCTTATTAAAAGAATTTATAAAGAAGGATTATCGAAGCATAAGTTAGAAGCAAAGGAAATAATTGCTGATGTAACTGGGGGCACGACTTCAATGAAAGTGGGTACGGTATTGGCTAGTTTAGCAAAAGATCAGGATGTTCAAGTTATAGGCGCAATATACGATCCGGTTACTGGTAGACCAAAGGGTGGAAAAGATTCATACCCGATAGTGATAGGATACGAACCACACATTGTAAAAGAATTAGATTCATAGGTAAAAAAAATGACAAATAGAGTAGATATTGATTTGGGTGTGATATACTCAAATATCTCGAATCATAATGCAAAACTTGAAGATTTAGACAAGTATGTTAAGAAGGCAGAAGAAATGGCAGGAGAAGGTAATATTGTTGTCCTAACTGGCAGTGCTCCAATATGGATGTATTTGAAAATAGCGCATGCATTACACGGAAAGGCTAAGAAGCTTTTATATTCTTCTCCCGGGCAAGGCATTTTAGATTTTGAGGTTTTTAATCACGATGCATTCTGATTCCATGCTATTGTAACTTTGTTCGGAGCAATGGCAGCAACATAAACTTTAGTATAAGCAAGTTCTTTGACATTATGAATGCTTTTCTAATTGAAAAGAATAGACTAGAAAATTAAGGGCATTTTTCAAACATTTGAATCAAATAACTTAACCTAAACTGGTTTACAGGGAAGCAAAACAAGCCTTTTTGAAAGAAACCTGGCACGTTTTATGTTGAAAATGCTAAGCTCATTTTGGGTTTTTGGTGGTTTTTGGCTAAAGTGTATATTTACAATAACTTAGCCACAAAATCGACAAAATGAGCTTAGCAAACCTGTAACCTATAATAAAAACAACAATTTACAGAAACGATATTTTGTCTTTTATTTGCAAAAGGAACAAATATTTGTTCATATTCCACAAGAATAACGTGAGGTTAGCAAATGTGTCTGTAAATTGTTATATTGTAACCACTTAAACCCCCCGCGGTTTAAAACATGTCCAGCTAAGAGCTGATTGAGACTTCTTATATACCATACCCTGTGGAACAACTTCTGTTTAAAACATGTCCAGCTAAGAGCTGATTGAGACCTCAATGTATGGACCATAACCACTAAATCGGTCATAGGTTTAAAACATGTCCAGCTAAGAGCTGATTGAGACTCTATCAGCTACTTGTTCTACCGCGAAATTTTTGTCCGTTTAAAACATGTCCAGCTAAGAGCTGATTGAGACTCTGTCCGTAATTCACCTCTTCGAAGACGGCGATGATGTGTTTAAAACATGTCCAGCTAAGAGCTGATTGAGACTCTAGTAGCTACGGGTAAGACAAATACAAACCCAAAAACGTTTAAAACATGTCCAGCTAAGAGCTGATTGAGACTTCTGCACTTGGTCTTTCTGTCGGGATAGTTCGGCTGTTTAAAACATGTCCAGCTAAGAGCTGATTGAGACCTCACGAAGCAGGTAGATGCCCCGAACCTTGAAATAGGTTTAAAACATGTCCAGCTAAGAGCTGATTGAGACAAATTAATATCAAGTTGGAGACCAAGCCCTAGTTGAGTTTAAAACATGTCCAGCTAAGAGCTGATTGAGACTCTTTCAGGCTAATTTTTTCAACCTGGCTTAAATTTCGTTTAAAACATGTCCAGCTAAGAGCTGATTGAGACCTCAATAGCCTCTTCTTCGCTCATTTTTGGGATCTGGGTTTAAAACATGTCCAGCTAAGAGCTGATTGAGACTCAAACAAACTCTTTGGTGACTCATACCATTGTGGGTTTAAAACATGTCCAGCTATGAGCTGATTGAGACTGATCTCAATTTTTTGAGCATCTGAAGCTTTTCTGTTTAAAACATGTCCAGCTAAGAGCTGATTGAGACTGTAGAGGGTCAAAATTTTAATAAACAATCATACAAAAGTTTAAAACATGTCCAGCAAAGCCTGCCCGCCAATATTTAAGGCGGGAGCTGACCCGTCTTCGCCCAAGAAATACATTTGGGCTACGCCGCCTGGCAGCCTTTGGATGGGGCAGGTTGAGACCAGAGGCTTTTGGTTTTACTCTTTGTTCTAAATCTGGATATATTGTTAGACAGAACCTTTTGACTTTTCACTGCTTTTATTGTCCAGCGGAGCCTGCATGCCGGAACTGTTTTGTGCAGGCATGAGCTGATTGAGACTGAATAATAGTAATTTAATCTGGCTGCTAAATTTGAGTTTAAAACATGTCCAGCTAAGAGCTGATTGAGACCTATGATTACTTTTCTTATTAACTCTTTCGTTTGCAGTTTAAAACATGCCCAGCTAAGGGCTGATTGAGACTTTCATTCCTTCACCTCTGTTTGTGGGGTAATTAAATGTTTAAAACATGTCCAGCTAAGAGCTGATTGAGACTGTATCTGCATTTGACCAACTGGCATTAATTTTTGCCGTTTAAAACATGTCCAGCTAAGAACTGACCCGTCTTCGCCAAAGAAATACATTTGGGCTACGCCGGGCAGGTTGAGACCTGAGTATTTTGCTGTTTTTCTTTGACTTTGCTTTTGTCTGACATCTGATTTCTTACTTCTTTTTTTTATTTGTCCAGCGGAGCTTGCATGCCGGAATTATTTTGTGCAGGCATGAGCTGACCCCGCACCGCGACGAGAAAAACACACTAGGCTTATGCGGGGCAGGTTTCCACCTGAGGTTTTTGGTTTTAAAGGGTAGGCATTGTCAGACTGAACATTTTGACTTTTCACCCTTCGACAGAGCTTGTGCCGAGCCTGACGAGGTGCTCAGGGCAGGCATTTTGACTTTTCACTCCTTTTGTCTGGCTTCTGGTTTCTGAATTCTTACCTCTGCCTTCTGTATTCTGCTTTCCGAAAAGCATTCATATTATTTTAATAATTGTTAACAGTGGGAATACTCTATCTAATGGACATCTCATTTATAAAAAATATTGATTATCAGATTTATCATGTTCGGCTTAAATTTACGGATCATGCAAGATTTACTTACTTTCATGGAGCTAAGCTTAATGGTATATTAAGCAGTACGCTGGAAAAGCATCCAATCGGTAATGTGGTTATCAATGCAGTGGAATCAGGTCGTATTCACTACTCTACGGGGGAATACTATAATTTTGTAGTTACTCATTTTGGTGATGAAGATGAGTTTAAACCTCTATTCGAGGAAAAATTCATCAACAAATTTTCTGATGATATTTTGGAAGATATACCAGGTTTTTGGTTTAGGGTTGTTGAATACAAGGATGTAACAGAAGCATACAAGTCACTTTATGCTACTACTGAGGATTATAACAATATCAGTTTTATTACACCCTTAAGGATGTCCCGCTCTAACCCAACAAAAGGTAAATCCCTATTCGATATGGAGGTATTTGAACTGGACAGGTTCTTCAGACTCCTTTACAGCAGGGTTTATGATTTAGCAAAATCTTTGGGTATTAATGTTGGCGTCTTTCAGGCACCTGAACTCCCTGATGTTAAGCTAACCAGCAAACGAGTTATTTGGGTAGATACAATCTTCAATAAAATTTTCGGCGGGATAATTGGCAACCTGCAATATGAAGGAGAATTATCGGATGAGTGGAAAGAACTGCTGCGTTTCGGTTTACTAACTCACGCGGGTAATAATACAGCTTTAGGTTTCGGTAAATATACATTGGGTAAATACTTTTATGAGTCTCAACCTGTTATGCCTAACCGCACTTTTCTTGAAGATGCCATTGAACCCAATAACCTGTTAACGGCATTTAAGGAAATCCGTCAAAATAGAGGGCAAGCCGGAACTGATGGAATAAATTTGGATATTTATGAAAAGTCCCTTCTGGAAAATCTGGGGATATTGAATAAGGAAATTGATAGTAGTGAATATAAACCGTCGCTTCTAAAAGGGATCATTTTACCTAAAGGGGAAGGTAAGATACGTGCTTTGGCAATTCCCACGGTTAAGGAGAGGATTTTACAAAGAGGTGCTGTTCAGGTTCTTAACGATACTGTTGAAGCGTTGTTTGAAGATAACTCCTATGCCTATAGAAAAGGATATTCTAGGCGGGGGGCTGCTACTGCCATTTCCAAAGCCTATGCTGAAGGTTATCACTACGTATTAGAGGCGGATATAAATTCCTTCTTCGATAATGTTGATTGGGCAATTCTGTTCGAAAAACTTGATATAATTTTCAGGTACGATCCTATAGTTATGCTGCTAAAAAAATGGGTAATGGCTGATGTTGAGTACGATGGTAGGATAATACAAAGAAAAAGAGGTCTACCACAAGGCGCGGTTATATCACCCATGCTTGCCAATCTCTTCCTGGATGAACTTGACGATACTCTCGGTAATGATTTCAAACTGATCAGATATGCTGATGATTTTGTTGTTCTATGCAAATCGGAGAAGGAAGCCCTTAAAGCAAAGGATAAAGCAGAGCAAGTATTGCACTCCCTTAACCTGGAGTTTAAGGATGAAAAAACGGGTATAAGAGATTTTGATAGTGGGTTTAAGTATTTGGGTTATCTTTTTGTTAGATCACTTGTAATGCAGCCAGATAATAAAAACCAGACCAAACCATTAAGAACCGTTCTGCCGGAAGAGGATTTTGAAGTACCACTAAACAGTTGGATAACTGATGCACTGGTTAAAAAGATTCCTGCATCGGAAGGATCAAAAAAAGAACCAATAATAACACCGCTATTTACTGATGAGGAGAATAAAAAATACCCGGTTTATTTAACTTCGCATGAACCAGCTATATTCACCTCCCAGGATAGACTTGCTGTAAAATATCCTGAGGATGCTGATCGATCTATCAGTTATCCTCTTAAAGAGATTAGCTTTGTTGTTGTTATTGGTGTATCAAAAATAAGCCTTCAATCGGTTTTACGGCTTAAGGAGGAAGGTATACCGGTTTACTTATGCCATAGAAACGGGAGTATTCGGGAGTCTTTTGAGGCAGGCAGAAGTGATTACCTGTTATGGTTTAACCAGGCTGAGCTGCAAAAAAACGAGGCATTTATCATTGAATTTACGCGAGAGATAGTTTCAGCTAAAATACACAACCAACGGGTACTTGCATTAAGGTATGAATGGGAGGCCGATGTAATTGAAGAGTTCAAACTACTTGAAAGGCACTGCAAAATTTACAATTCTATTGACTCTATAAGGGGAGTGGAAGGAAGGGCAGCGGCGTTATTTTTTGAACATTATTCCAATGAGATACCGCTTGAGTGGGGATTTACAGGGAGAAAGAAGAACCCGCCTCCGGATCCCATCAATGCTATGCTTTCTTACGGGTATTCAATCTTGTATTATAATATTTCAACGGCGCTTATAATGTCCGGATTAAATCCATCCATAGGTTGGTTTCATGTACCGGGTAACTATAATGCCTTAGCATCGGATATTCAGGAGGAATTCAGGCATATAATTGAACGGTTGGTAATCTACCTGATCAAACGTAAAATCATCACCAGGGAAAGTTTCAGTTATAATAAGGAAGCCAAATATCCTTACTTGTTAAAGAGTGATGCCAGAAAAGAATTTATAAAGCAAGTTGAGCAAAGGTTACTGACAGACTTTAAATTGAAGGATAAAGATGGATTGCAAAACTATAGGACATATTTCTACCGGAAAGCAAGGAGTATAGCCACTATGTGCAGGAATAAAGAGACACAGTATGAATCTTTTAGGATAAGATGATATGAAGTATTTGATAATGTATGATCTTCAAAATAACAGGCAAAGCAGGGCAATTAATAAGCTATTAGGTTCATTGGGCAACCGGGTGCAGAACTCCGTTTACGAATGCGACCTTAGGTTCAGGGAATATGATGATATGCTGGTTGAACTACAAAAGATAGTTGCTGAAGGTGGAAATGTGCGGATCTACGCACTTTGCCGGGAATGTATGAAGAAGGGGGTTGGAGTAGGTGACTTTTATGTAAACCCAGCAAATGATGGTTGCGTAGTGATCTAAAATGTTCTTTGAAATATTGAGAAATCTGAAAAAAACTACAGGACTTAGCTTATTTCTGGCACATTTTGTGTTGTAAATGCTAAGCTCGTTTGGGGTTTTCGGGTAATTATTGCTAAGTTGTTCTATTATATAGAGTTAGGGCATAAAAGTGCCATTTTGAGCTTAGCAAACCTGTAACCCATAATAAAAACAACAGCTTACAGATTCGACATACTGTCTTTTATTAATAATAGGGATAAATATTGATACAAATTTAACAAAAATAAGGCGAGCTTAGCAAATGTGTCTGTAAATTGTTATATTGCAACAGTTTAAACCCCCCGCGGTTTTAAACAAGTCCAGCAAAGAGCTGATTGAGACATTCTTCAGGTGATACAAGTTCACCCGAATTATTTGTGTTTTAAACAAGTCCAGCAAAGAGCTGATTGAGACCTTCATACATTCCAGAAAAGTTTAGTTTTAATTCGGTTTTAAACAAGTCCAGCAAAGAGCTGATTGAGACTATTACTGTTAGAACATAACCGAGAGGAACCTTTGTCAGTTTTAAACAAGTCCAGCAAAGAGCTGATTGAGACTCTTAGTTGTAATTCTTCGTTTGTTAGTTCTATTTTCAGTTTTAAACAAGTCCAGCAAAGAGCTGATTGAGACTAATTATGCCCAATGGTCAATATGTTTTCACCATTTGTTTTAAACAAGTCCAGCAAAGAGCTGATTGAGACCTTCAAATTAAGTGCGTCATCAACTACGGTTTGTGGTTTTAAACAAGTCCAGCAAAGAGCTGATTGAGACTCTCCTTGTACTGTTTTTTGTTTAGTGCTACAAAGATGTTTTAAACAAGTCCAGCAAAGAGCTGATTGAGACTCTTCCTTGCGACTCGACATCGTATCAGTGCAAAGTTTTAAACAAGTCCAGCAAAGAGCTGATTGAGACTAAAATGACATTTAAGGAATAAACTATCTGGCATTTGTTTTAAACAAGTCCAGCAAAGAGCTGATTGAGACTTCTCGAAAAAATAGTCATGGAAATCAGTTATAATAGTTTTAAACAAGTCCAGCAAAGAGCTGATTGAGACTTCTATGGCCTCGAAACCATTACACACAGGCATTTGTTTTAAACAAGTCCAGCAAAGAGCTGATTGAGACAAATAATTAGAAAATTAGATTAGTTAGAAATTAAGTTTTAAACAAGTCCAGCAAAGAGCTGATTGAGACTGCCAAGTTAACACTTGTGAAGCCGATTGCTAAGTTTTAAACAAGTCCAGCAAAGAGCTGATTGAGACTCTGGAAAGGTTATGGCAATATAGTAAAGATTTTCAGGTTTTAAACAAGTCCAGCAAAGAGCTGATTGAGACTACAATTATATTTGCAAAATCTTGGATTTGCATGTTTTGTTTTAAACAAGTCCAGCAAAGAGCTGATTGAGACTTTCTGTAACTATGGCGGTATCGGATTTTTTCAGTTTTAAACAAGTCCAGCAAAGAGCTGATTGAGACTTCAAAGTCTTTTTTAAATCTTTTAAGAAGATTTTCGTTTTAAACAAGTCCAGCAAAGAGCTGATTGAGACAAAATCATATTTTGCAACATGACGGAACCAATAACCGTTTTAAACAAGTCCAGCAAAGAGCTGATTGAGACTAATATTTTTTTCTTTTAATACAACAACCGTGTCGGTGTTTTAAACAAGTCCAGCAAAGAGCTGATTGAGACCTAAAATCTAACTTTAAACCATACCCCTGATCTTCTGTTTTAAACAAGTCCAGCAAAGAGCTGATTGAGACCTAAATAAAAGCCGTTTCTCTCAAACAGTTTGTCTGTTTTAAACAAGTCCAGCAAAGAGCTGATTGAGACAAAACAGTCAATCCGCGTTCTTTAATTTTCATTTCAGTTTTAAACTAGTCCAGCAAAGAGCTGATTGAGACCTACTTTTTCTTTTGTGCTTAAGCCCGTAGCTTCGTTTTAAACTAGTCCAGCAAAGAGCTGATTGAGACCTACAATGCTAACTTCGTTTGCCAGAGTGCCTTTTCGGTTTTAAACTAGTCCAGCGAAGAGCTGATTGAGACTTGTTGTCAAATTCATTAACATCAACCAAGCATTGTGTTTTAAACTAGTCCAGCGAAGAGCTGATTGAGACAAAAAAGAATTTCGGAAAAATCTTCTTCCTCTTCATAGTTTTAAACTAGTCCAGCGAAGAGCTGATTGAGACTTCTAAAATTTGTGACAAACAATCGTGAGCAACATCAGTTTTAAACTAGTCCAGCGAAGAGCTGATTGAGACAAATCAGATTGGGCAAAAGAAGAAACAGATATTAAGTTTTAAACTAGTCCAGCGAAGAGCTGATTGAGACCTTTCTGTTTCACCTTTTTCCATGCTGTTTGCTGTCAGTTTAAAACTAGTCCAGCGAAGAGCTGATTGAGACTCCAATTAGAACAACAATTAGAGGTATAAGCCAATAAAGTTTTAAACTAGTCCAGCGAAGAGCTGATTGAGACTCAGCTAAGTTGGGTCCGGAGACCTTGAGAATTTTGTTTTAAACTAGTCCAGCGAAGAGCTGATTGAGACCTATATAATCCAATCACCATATTCCCCAGATTCTTCTGTTTTAAACTAGTCCAGCGAAGAGCTGATTAAGACAAATGTTGTTCGGAATTTGAATCAAACGTTATCGGTTTTAAACTAGTCCAGCGAAGAGCTGATTGAGACTCTAGGATAAGGCCATGAGCATCATCTTCTAATGTGTTTTAAACTAGTCCAGCGAAGAGCTGACCCGTCTTCATCCCAAAGGAAGGGATTACGCCGGACAGGTTGAGACTTTAGATTTTTGGTATTTTTCTTTTGGTTTTAAAAGGGTAGGCATTGTCAAACTGAACCTTTTGACTTTTCACTACTTTTATTGTCCAGCGGAGCCTGCATGTCGGAACTGTTTTTGTGTAGGCATGAGCTGATCCTTCGACAGAGCTTGTACCGAGCCTGACGAGGTGCTCAGGACAGGTTGAGACTTGAGGTTTTTGGTGGTTTTGTTTGATTTTTCTTTTGTCTGACATCTGAATTCTTGCTTCTGTTTTCTTTTTCTCATCTAAGAGTTGGTAATGAAATTCGACCTGACAAACAATCCAGTAGCATATTTTTTAAGGGAGGGAGTGGTGTGCATTAATATCGCAGGAAAAAATGACCCAACATTTTAAAACGTAGTTAAACGTAGTAGTTTGTTGTAAGCAAATTGACGAATTATTACTATTGGTTATAATTAAGCAATACTGACAAAACTGAAAACCTCAAATATGGATCAAATACATAATATATCATATAAAAGAAAAATATTAGCAAATATCTGGTTATGACTCATAATCAGATGGCCCGGGGTTCGAGTCCCTGTTCGCCCACAAGTTAAACCCTTGTAAGACAACAACTTACAAGGGTTTTTTTGTGTCCATGAAAAAAGCTTATTGTCCCCATTTGTCCTAACCTGTCCCGAAATAGATGACAGTTTAGATGACATTTTTTGGACTTTTCTTTTGACTTGCTTTTTGTAATTGAGGACCAAACTTGGCGATCTTCTCATTCCCTATGACAACAGCTTCTTCAAGTTGTTTCTCGTTATAAAAATCTAAAGTGGTTTGATAGTTTTTGTGTCGGGCGTACATCATTGCTTGAGTTGGATGCAGACCAGACTTAACAAGATTGGTGATGAAGGTTTTACGGAATTGATGAAACGTATAACGATGTTCTTCCCATAATTTCATTTGAGTACGTTTATAAAAATGAGGCGATTTATTCAAGTAAGGGTGAACTTTGTCGTCAGGTTTTGTGCCTTGCATAAATGAGAGAAAATGTTCTTTGGCTTCTTCCAGAATCGGAAGACGATCCGGTTCACTTCGATGTTTTGGTCCCAGCCCATCATTCCCAACAACAGTTATAATGTTATTTTCAAAATCAATATGTTCCCAACGTAAGGCAATAGCTTCGCCAGTGCGGAGTCCGGTTAACAACAAGGTTTTTAAGAATCGGTACCCATTGTAATTCGGGGTTCTGATTTGCTTTGTTGGTTCTTTTGTTTTGTAGTTTTTTACTACGAAGCGTTTTAAGAGGTAATCGAATAGCTCCGCTATATCATCCATTGGAATAGCTTTTGGAGCATACTTGACGCCCGCCACTGTTTCAAAAGGAATATTGTCAACATACCCCCGGTCCCTTAAGAATTTGAATAAGGAGTTCATAGCTTTTGAATAATCAGAAATCGTATTCGGGGAATAGCCTTCACCTTCTTTTCCGTTATTTTTCATCCAAAAAATGAAATCGTCTGAATCTTGTAATTTGTAAGATTGTACTAATTTGTTTCCGATCTCTTGTTTCACGATTTTAACTGCAAAATCAATATGGTGATGATCGCCATGAAGCTCATGTTTCTTTTTATATAACTCTTTGGCATCATCAAGGCGCAAGAACTTCCATTCTGGGACTATCTCTATATTATTGACCGAGTTGATATAGTCTTGACGTTTATTCTTAGCAGCTTGAATGTTTTCCCTATTAAGAGAGAGTCCGGAGGATTTATTTTCAGTAAACCCCAAAAGCGGATTATAAGCCTGAAACCATATTCGATTCCCACGGGCGAAGAGTCCCTTGGGTAACTTTACCTTACTCATAGGCAAATTCTTTAATAAATGTAAATTCATTGTCTATTGGCATGCGGTACTGTATTGTAAAATGATCACGGTAAAGTAGGATTTCATCGATATATTTTTGAATAGTATTACGTTGCTCGATAATATTCACTCCCAGCTCTTTTTGCTCTATAATCTCTGGAAAAGGGGATTGTTGCTCAAACCTTTCCACTAATTCCTTAAATTCGGGTAAAAGTTCACTCTTAAATTTTGTAGCCGCCTCCAAATCTGAAATCGTACTATTTTTTAATATTGCTAAAGAATTTTCAAGCAGTTTTATATCATCCAATCTTTGAAGATTTGCAACATATTTAAGGTGTCGAGAATTGAATTTATTCAGGTCTCTTTTTAACACATTAGAAAGATCACTTATAACTTTATTATTAATCTTTTCATGCCGAATGAGTTTTGAATCCTTGCATAGGTCTTTTCCTGATTGTTGTCGTTTACAGCATATATAGTAGAGCACCTTAACACTTTTACTTTTCTTCGTAACAGATGTTTTAACCGTTGAATGGCAATAACCACATTTTAATACATTCAGGTTACTGAGGAGATACTGTTCTCGATCTGCAAGTTTTGTCCCTTTATCTTTTGGATTGCGAATTTCAAGTATGGTTTTTACTGTTTGCTCCTCTAAAAGTGCTTCCCAATTACCTCTATTACCCTCAGAATCGTATCCTGAATAGAATTTTAGTCGTTTGGGATTTAGCAAAACTGCTACAACGGTATTAATCCAAGGTTTGCCGGTGCGAGATAAATATCCCATTTTATTTAATTCTTGAGCAATGACTGAAGTGCCAACATTATTTAGAATCATCTCAATAATTATATTGAAGACTTGAACCTCCGCAGACTCGAGTATTAATGATGAATCTTTTGAGTTGAATTTATATCCATAGGGGATTCCACCTCCAGACCATTTCTTCTCCATTTGACACCTTTTCATCTTGGTTTACAAAGTTCGCCACACAACGGTTGTAATATAGCGAACTTTTTTGTATTTTGCAAAGGTTATATTTTACTTATGAGAGTTAAAGTATAAAACATGCGAAAAAGGGTTTTTAATGGTGTCATTGTCAACTTTAACGCACCCGGGCTTTACTACGACATGGAAGAGGATAAATGGAAAATAGTATTGTAGTTGCTCTTTATTCAAGAGAACAGCGCAAAGATACTATAGCAGAAGTTTTGAGTGAATTATTTCTCAAAAAAATGGAGCAGAACAACTTGCTCAAATTCAATGAAGCGTGTGAACTATTGAATATTCACTCCTTAACACTAAAACGATGGAAGAGTAACGATATAATTCCTTATACAAGAATTGGCGGGCTAATTTACTTCAAACGCGACGAAATATTGGATGCGTTGAAAGACTCTAACTATAAAAAACTTAATAAGTTATGCCCCTTAGTCTAACAATTGCTATTAAACTAATTATATAAAAAATGAGAATTAAAAAATGAAAAGATTAATACCACTAATAGCAATGAGAGCCAACTGCAAAGAATGTTCCCGCGGATCAGCATATGAAGTTAAAAATTGCCCGATCAAGAATTGGCCACTCTACTCCTATCGATTTGGTAAAAATCCTGGAAGGCAGGGGATTGGTGGGAGCAAGCCTAATAATTCTAATTCCCCTACTCAAGTAGCCCAATTAGCTCTTCTGGACAGAATTATGAACAATGACCAACTACCTGAAAATGATTCTCAGATGCTAATACTTAAAATATGTGAGAGTTTCCGACACGGGCCGGGAGTTTCCGACACGGGCCGGGAGTTTCCGACACGGGCCGGGAGTTTCCGACACGGGCCGGGAGTTTCCGACACGGGCCGGGAGTTTCCGACGCGGACCGGGAGTTTCGGGAGATTTCCGGGAATTACCGCCCGGATATCCCCGGAAACTCCACCATTGCCGGGTTTCCGACACGGAAACATCACCATTGCTGGGTTTCCAACGCGGAAACTCACCATAGGGTTGGTTGATGTTGACATCGATCGTGTTCATGGATGTAAATGTTAACATCGGTTGTGTTCGTGGATGCAAATGTAAACATTGACCTATCTCAGGTAGTGTAGATGTTATAACTAATATAATTATTTATCAAAAAGCAGAAGGAAAATATTGAATGTTAGAAGAATTAATAAAAAAGGAAGATTATAAATTTTTAAGTCTACCTCTTTCATCCCTGACTTACACTGGCACTTATAGAGATATGGTGTCTGATATGATTGATTATGGTATCACTACGTTTGCATTTAGCAAGGATTGGGGTGAATTCAAGAACGATGACGAGGAAATTTTAGCAGAAACTGTTTACTCGGCTTATCAAAAGGTATTTGAATTGAAAAAGTATTCAGGGAGTCAGTTACTCAAAGGATATAATAGAATGAAGAGTATTGTTGATCCATTTGAAGAAAAATATAAAAAGGATGCATATTTTAGAGTGCCAATTGGGCTAATAATGGATGCATATAATGGAAATTTTCCTGAAAGGAAGCTCCGAGTGTATTGTGCAATTAGAAGCATATTAGGTTGTAAAAATAAATTTTTAAGGATATCATATGATCGAATAAGAAGGTGTATGCTTGGATATAAAAATGAGATTTCATTTAATGAAGCAGGGCATGTGGCACTATCTGATCGACAGATTGGGTATACTGTTAGACAGCTTATGGAGGCGGGACTACTTTCGAGTTATACCTATCGTAGGAGAGTAAAATATTATAGTACTGTTTATAAAAATCCAGAAGAAATAGCAGAAGCACTTGCGATAAGATTGAAAAAAAAGAAGGGTCGTGTTCTTACAAGTGAGGAAAGCGACTCTATTATTGAAAAATACCTAAGTGAAGTTTAGAATTATCGTTATTACCAAAATTGATGAAGTTAGAGTATTCTGATTGTATACTTTGTGTAGACTTTATATGTACTTATTATTTGTATTACTAAATGTACATTATATATGAAATTTATTGAGCCTATTCCTGATATTATTTATGTGCCTTGATCATGTTTACTCTATGTTATTAAACAGTTTTTACAATTTAGTTCAAAAAATAGAAAAGTTGTAGTACAAGATATTCTATCATCAGTAGGCTGACGATTAGTTAAATTTTATATTTGATGTCAAAATGGAACGGAACGATTTTTAATTAAGCGGAACGAAACGATTAAAAGAACGGAATGCGGAACGGAACGCGAGAAAAAGGCGATTTTTAGGCTGTTTCAGTCATTAGAAGAAAACCTAGAAGAGTGGCTCATTCTTCCAGGCGTGTTAAAATGTACCGTACTGGTAAGATAGATAAGTTTGCCGGGGCTGAATTAAGAACGTACCACCGTACCGGAACAGTGTTAAAACATTATTTTTTGTGACTATTTTCAGATGTACCCATAAAACTCCAAAGCTATAATATTAAACTATCGACGGTACTTGTACTGATTCGCTTTAATAGAAAATTTATTATATTCTCAAAAAGGTTATAACATTAAATAGCAGCATTTATATCAATTCTTAATCTGGAACATGCTGAATGAAAATTGAAAAGAGTTTTAAGAATATTTGCCTTATTGGAAAAAAGCCGGATAACCACCCCGAAGACCTGAAACAACTTTTCCCGAATGACAAAATATGTGTATGTGATTTCTACGTCTCAGGAAGCGAAGCCGGGGACTTAGATAAAAACAATGTCACAACCTACGATGACATCCTTATAATCGACCACCACATGCCTGTACCCCAAATGATGCGTGATATAACAAGTACTGAGATCGCCTGTAACTATGTAAATGAACATGGAGCTTTGACGGAAAATTACTTAATTATCATTAACCACACGGATACAGATTCAATTCTCTCAGCCTCAATTATGGCTGGATTGATACCCCCGCACGAAATATTTATTGAAGCAGCCCGGGCGGCTGATCATTCTGGCGAGGAAAATGTACTTAGTGATCTACTTCAATCACTTGAAGACGACAGGAATCTTGAAGACTCGATTGATATGCTTCTAAAAGTATGGTCTCAACGCATTAGCAAGCGTTCACAGCTAAAAAACCTTGTTAGTAGTGGTAAAGTCCAATGGCTGGATGATATAGCATTTATCGAAGTCCCTGAGAAAATTGATTCGGCTTTATTGCCATCCTTGTTACCAGATGCGAAGGCTTTTTTAATTGCCTCTAAAATGCCGGAAGACTCAGAGAAGAAGTGGCGAATACGAATTAGACTTGGTAGCCAAACAAAAGGTATTTCTCTTAATGAATTGGAGTTACCTGATTTTGGCGGAAGATGGAACGCCGGATCAACGGCGAGGGATGGGGGCACTGATATTGAGCCACAGACGTATGTTGAAATATTGCACAAAGCAATAAACAATGCAGGCAAATAATAACTGGTTGTTCAAAAAGGATTATCAATAGATGCCAATTTTGAAATCACGACATATAAATTTCGAATTTACACCCAAGAGATTCATTGATAATGAGTTCATTGAATTTGAGGTAAATTTTTTAATTGGTGGGCAGCCAGTATTAAATAGCAAAATGACAACCGACAATGAGGATGCGAGTCTAAAACCCGGCTCAATCACGATTCAGGAAGATAATCATTGTGGGTTAATTGGTGTTTTGAATCAAGTACTTAAGACAAATAAACCTGAGGTCTGGTGGGATATAGATGTACCGCTAATAATAGAAGTTCATCCAAATGCTGAATTCCCACTATTATTTTCCTACGAAAAATATTCAGATGGAAAGAATAAGGGAGGATTCCCAAAAGTTGAAAAGAAAGGTGATAATGACCCGATGACTTTGGTTATCCAGGTTAATCCGAATCATCTGATTCAGCTTGGAGAGACACTTAATGAAGGATTCTCTTTCATTATTACCGTCACCCGTAGAAGATTAAAAGCTTTCACTGAAAAGTTGAAGAGTGAAATTGAGTACGTTAAGAACAAGTGTAGTTATGTCTGGAAGGATGATATCGATGGAGAATCGGTACTTGTTCCAGAAAATATAAACGATCTAAAACTCGTTACATTTAAGGTGGAAAGTTAGATGGAAAATGTTAACGATTTACTTGTTAAGCCGGAATATAAGGGAACAGGGATTTATAAAAATATTTACCACAAAGTGGAATACCATGAATTAAATCTACCTGAAGAACTCAGTGAGCAGTTCAACTCATGGATAGGTTGGTTTTGGGATAATTTCTATAACCCCGAAGACTTTGATCATTTGGCGCACTATGACCATGGGCGTAAGTTAGCAATCAAGCTAAAAGAATTTGTGGGCGATAAGCACAAGGTATTTTATGATCGGGATGAAATATTAGCTAATAATTGGAAAGTATATTTTGAAAAAGGGGAAAAAGTAAGAATGCATGGAGCATTTCAGGAAGCCGAGGAATGGTATCTGAAAGCAATCGAGTTGGAGCCAAAAGACCCGAAGCTATACTTTAATTTAGGTACGGTCTGCATTGACCAGAAGAAATTTGACGAGGCAATTCTTGCCTTTGAATTTTGTCTTGAACTAAATCCTGAGCATGCAGGAGCTTACAATAATATGGGATTAGCCTACTCGGAGATGGATGAATATCATCTCGCAATAAAATATTTGATCATGGCTTTGAAATATACGGATGACGAGGACACGAAGGCTACTATTTACTCGAACATTGGACTCAAATATTATACCTTGGAAAATTATCATGAGGCAACGAAGTATTACGATCATTCCTTAAGACTTCGCCCAAATGATCTGGAGACGTTACTGTATGCCGCATTTTCGTATAAGTTTTCAAGCAAATTTGAGAAGGCAAAGAATGCTTTCATAAAGCTGATTGAATTGGAGCCGGAAAACTCAGAGCACTATTATGACCTTGCCATAATAGAATTTGAAAATTATGGAAATATTCGCGAATGTTTTCAGTTATTGGAAAAAGCTATCGAGATAAATCCAAATGATCCGGCTGCTTATTATAATCTGGCTGAAGGTCATCTAAATAATGAAGAACCTGATGCCGTAATTAAAGTATTTTTAAGAGCTGTTGAGAATGGACCTGAATTAACGGAGTACTTTCATCATAAAGGAATACTTTTTGAACCTGAAATTGACTTCTTGAAGGTGAGGGAAGCATTAAAAATTGCTGCGAGCAAAGGTGATGAAAAAGCGGCAAAATGGCTAAGGGAAAATCATGAACACATTAAACTTCATTTTAAGAAGGGTGATTTTGCTTATCGATACTTTATGGGAAAAGCACACGGAGATTCAAGGTCGAATTTGAAGTTGCTAAAGTTTGAAAAGAATAAAAGTACGTGATCTATATTCCACCATGCAACATTGCCAAATTGGAGAAAAATATGAATGGTAAAGAAAAACAAATGCAAATTGAGAAAATCAGAAAACTAATAAATTCTCCACTTTCTGCCTCATCTGCTTATGCTGGTCTTAATATGTGTGATATTTACTTAAACACTCAGAACCGGGATTATGTAATTAGTACTTTGCAGGAAAGATTTCCTCACGCGACAGGCGATCTAAGTTCGGCTGAAGAATGGGCAGAAAAATTAGCTACCTTAAAATCCAATCAAACATATATAAGTGGATTTGCTGGACAGGTAGGTGAACACAAAGCGCAGGAAACCCTTGAAGCGATGGGATATGAAACAAAATTTTTTGATTCTCTCACCAACAAAGACAATGATTTGCAAGGTATTGATGGAGGACCAGATTGGTCAGTTAAATCTTACAACGATTTGAACAATTTTAAGCAAATAATTGAAGATCATCCAAATTCAAGTCATTACGTAATTAATTCTGAAATCTTTGAAAAATTGCAAGAAAATGGCGATTTAGAAGCTTATAAAGATGCAGGAATTACCATTATAGACGGAAATTTTAGTCATAGTGAAAATGTTGAATTAGCAGCTGAACGGCTAAATAGTATGACAGGTGATATAGCAGATGAAATTGGGGATGGTATAATGGATGACATCCCAATAGTTGCCGGGATTGTTATGCTTTCAAATATTGGTATAAATGTTCATAAATACTATAAAGGTTATGTATCAAAAGAAGAAGCATATAAGGATGTTTTAAGAGGTGTTGCAAAAATAACAGCCGCCTCTGGGGGTGCAGCAGCTGGCACTGCAATTGGTGCTTCAATAGGTTCAGCCATATTTCCATTAGCGGGGACACTAATTGGGGGTGGTGTTGGCGCATTTATTGGCTCGATGGGTGTTAGAGAAATTGTGGACAATATTGCAATGAAATGGAAGTGGGGGTATTCATTAGAAGCTTACGAATATTTCGCTTCCCAATATAGTGATAATTGGTCGTCAGCCATAAAAAACGCTATTCTTGATAGATATTATCATTACAGTTCGATTAAGTACAATTTAGCATTGGAAGAAAAAAGATTTTACAATTATTCAAATCAAATAAGCATATCCGATCCTACACCACCGACCATATCTGCCGTTATCATTGACGAAACAATACACCGACTGAAAAGAACGATATCAGTGATAAAGACCGCCTCTGAGAAAGTGCAAGAGGAATTAATCAATGTATGTATTGAAATGGGATTGTCAAAATTTCCAAGAGAGAGAGAAAAATCAAAAGATTTTGCACAATTAATGTATGGCGCTATTATTGCCGAAAATTCTAACTGGTTATTGTCGATGAATATAAAAGAAAAAGAGTTATACAAAAACATGTGCAGCGAATTAAGAAATTCTCCTAACAACCCATTTAGTTTTAAGCTTACAAAAGAAAAAATATTTGAAGCAATTTCAATTTCAACCTTGACTAAAGAAGGAGAAAAAAGAACATGAGTAAATTTGATGAAAAATTTGAAAAAAAGTTTGATGACTCTGTAAAAGATGTTGGTGAGATACCCAAAAACGCTAAGAAGAAAGCTATCGCAACTGGTGTAGTCGCCGGAACTGGGGCAGCTGTTGGCACAGTAGCAACTGTTGCAGCTATTGGAACAGCAAGTACAGGAACAGCGATAGCAACATTAAGTGGTGCTGCAGCAACAAATGCCGCTGTTGCCGCAATTGGTGGTGGAGCACTTGCCGCAGGAGGTGGTGGAATTGCACTTGGCGCGACAATACTTACAGGTGGAGGCGCGGCAGTTGCTTTAGCTGTTGGGTATGGAGCTTGGAAAATTTTGACTCGTAAAAAGAAGAAATAATGATTTAGCCACGCTTTTAATTACAGCAAATTATTTATTCCAATAATTAGGAAGCGAGATAAAGACAACTCAAAAAGAGTAGTCAACAAATTCTATAAGAATTTGTGGTTTTAGTTGTAATTCAAATATTCATTGATTCCCAAACTTAAGTGTGGTTGAACAAGGCGTCGTGCGTAGTCCTACATACAAACAAAAGTTTGTAAAAGAGCAAATTATTACATTCGATATTGAAGTTGAACAAATATTTTAACTATTTTAGAAGCCAGATGAAAGAAACAACAAATAATAAAAATATCAAGAGTATCAGGGATAACTTTTCCAACGGAAGCGTTGGGAATTTTCTTGTGGACAATATTGAGAATGACTCCAATCTATCTTTTGTAACAGCATATTTCACTATTTATGCATACGAAAAACTCAAACCGCAACTCGACAATATTAAATCATTAAAACTGCTTTTTGGTGAACCACGTTTCCTTAAAAGTGTTTCTTCAACCGTAGACGCTAAAAATTATCGAATCGAAGACGACAAATTAGTAATCCCTGTTGAGAACCGATTGCAGCAAAAAGTATTAGCCAGACAATGTTCCGACTGGATTAGGAATAAAGTTGAAATCAAGTCAATGGTTCGCCCTGATTTCTTGCATGGGAAATTATATCATATTGAAAAACAAAACGGACTTGAAGATGCTGTAACTGGAAGTTCTAACTTCACTGTTAATGGACTTGGTTTAGGTTCGAGACCTAATATTGAATTAAACCTTGTTGTAAATGATAGAAGAGACCTGGCAGACCTGAAAGAATGGTTTGACAAACTATGGAACAATGAGATGGATGAAGTTGAAGTAGAAGATGTAAAAGACCAAGTGCTGAAATACATTGAACTTCTTCATAGTGATTACAGTCCTGAATTTGTGTATTACAAAACACTGTACCATATTTTTGGTCAATACATTGATGAAACTGATACTTCAGGACTTTCAGACATCAAGGCCAATCTTTATGATACACAAATTTGGAAAGAGCTTTTTGCTTTTCAGCAACATGGAGTAAGAGGAGCAATAAATAAGATTTTGAAATATAATGGCTGCATTATTGCAGACAGTGTGGGGTTAGGTAAAACATATGAAGCACTTGCGGTAATCAAGTATTTTGAAATGCTTAATTATCGTGTTCTGGTTTTGTCTCCCAAAAAATTAAGAGACAACTGGACAGTTTATCAGGCACATAAAAACAATACATTAAATCCTTTCCCACAAGACCGTTTTTCTTACACAGTTATGTATCACACCGACCTAAGCAGAGAAAAAGGATTTACGGAAGCTGACAATATTGATTTATCCAATTTCAATTGGGGTGCATATGACTTGGTTGTAATTGATGAAAGTCACAATTTCAGAAATAACAAAAAGGGAAAGAAAGACGAAGAAGGAAACACTATTCGGAAAAGCCGTTATGAAAGATTAATGCAAGATATTATTCTTAGCGGTAAAAAAACAAAAGTGCTTTTGCTAAGTGCAACTCCGGTAAATAATGAATTGAAAGACCTTCGTAATCAACTAATGTACATCACTGCTGAAAATGACAATGCTTATGCAGGTGAAGACGAGGGGAAATTAGGAATAGAGAGCATTGCCGAACTGTTAAAACAATCGCAATTGCGATTTACCAATTGGGCAAAGGCAAGAATAAAAGAAGAAAAAACCACAAGCGATTTGTTGAATAATTTAGATTCAGCGTTTTTCAAATTGTTGGATGCTTTAACCATTGCGCGATCTCGGAAACATATTATTAAGTATTACGCAAAGGAAATGAAACGCATTGGTGGATTCCCCGAACACGAACCTGTGCATTCTATCTATCCTGAAATTGATACCGAACACAAATTTCTTTCATACGATAAGCTGAACGAGAAAATCAGCAATTACAAACTGGTTCACTTTAGTCCGAGTGCTTTTGTTTTGCCCGAACATAAAGCTTGGTATGAAGAAAAGGTATTGAAAAAATCAGGTCCTGCAGCTGTTAAAATGTTTTCACAAGAGCAACGCGAAAGCTATTTGATTGGCATGATGAAGGTGAACTTTATGAAACGGCTTGAAAGTTCCATTTATTCATTTAGGGAAACTTTGAAGCGAACAGTCGCCAGAATCGAAAATTTAGAAAAACGAATTGAACGTTTTCAAAAATACAAAGAAGAAAATTCTGATATTGAGATTGAAGACATAGACATTGATGCCATTGAAGATGATGAGTTAAGAGAAGCTTTGGAAGTGGGTGAAAAACTGACTTTCAAAATGAACCACTTGAAATTGGACGAATGGAAAGCCGCAATGTCAGAGGACAAAGATCAATTATATGAATTGCTCCTTCGTGCAAAAGATGTAGATGCTAAACGGGATGCAAAACTAAAAGAGTTAAAAAGCTTAATCAAAAAGAAAGTCAACAACCCAACTACAACCAAAACTGGAACAGAAAACAAAAAAGTTATAATCTTTACAGCCTTTGCAGACACTGCAAAATACTTGTATAATAATTTGGAGCTTTGGGCTAAGGAAGAATTAAAAGTAAATATTGCATTGGTAACTGGTGGCAATGAAAACAAGACAACGTTTAGACCAAAGGGGTTTTTAGAAAATACAGAGTTTAATCATATACTTACCAACTTTTCACCAATAAGCAAAAAGCGTAGTTCTCAAAGATTGATGCCAAAAGACGAAGATGGCGAAATTGATATTTTGATAGCAACAGATTGTATCAGCGAAGGACAGAATCTGCAAGACTGCGATTATTTAGTAAACTATGATATTCATTGGAATCCTGTTCGTATCATTCAACGTTTTGGACGTATCGACCGTATTGGCTCCATTAACAATAAAGTCCAATTAGTAAACTTCTGGCCCACCAAAGACCTTGATAATTACATCAAACTTAAATCAAGGGTTGAGGCAAGAATGGCTTTGGTGGATATTAGTGGAACAAACGAAGACAACCTTTTGAACAAAGAACAAATTAAAGACTTAGTTGAAGATGAATTAAAATTCCGTGACAAGCAATTGAAACGCCTACAAGATGAAGTATTGGATATGGACGAGTTGAATGAAGGTGGCGTTTCATTAAGCAATTTCTCTTTGGATGATTTCCGAATGGATTTGCTCAACTTTATTGAAGCAAACCGCAAAGAACTGGAAGCTGCACCACTCGGAATTTACGCTTTAGTTCCATACAAATTAGATTCAACACTTTTCAATCAAGATGTTTCTCAAGTTGTTAAACCGGGAGTAATATTTTGTTTGGGACAATTGGGTGATAGTGAGGGAAATGATAAGGTAAATCCATTGCAGCCAAATTTCTTAGTGTATGTTTGCAACGATGGAACAGTTCGTTACAACTTTACACACCCAAAACAAATACTTGATATATACCGATTACTTTGCTCAGGGAAGGATAAACCTATTCAACAATTGTGTGACTTGTTTAACGAAGAAACAAACAACGGTTTGGACACAAGCCAATATGCAGCATTGCTTTCTGAAGCCATTAAAGCAATAACAACTACATTCAAGAAAAAGAATTTGGGAATGTTATCAGGTAGTAGAAGCGCAACTATTATTCCTCAGGCAAAACAATTGGACGGTGCAAATAAATTTGAACTCATAAATTGGTTGGTGTTGAAATAAATTATGACTGAAAAAGATTACGATAAACTCAAGAAGATAGAAGACGCGATACATGCCTTCAATAGTACAAGACTGTATGAAAGTAGCGTGGCTTTATACGATGCTTTAGATTATCAGAGTAATAAAACAGCACGCATTAGCCCCATGACATTTGAAGGCTTTATCGATAGTTTTAACCTTTCTAAAAACGCTATCAATAAAGACAAAGCCTTAGTAAGCCATTGGGAACAGATTGAATTTATTTTTCAGGTTGCTGATTCTGAAATTACCAGAGTGCAATCATTGTTTGACACCGGTGAAGTGGATAAAAATGAATATCAGAGCTTTTTGTTTTTCACTATTCATCTAAAAGAAGAAAGCTATAAACGAAGCGACCTTGTTAAGATTACACGTGAACTGAATGTGCCTTTTAAAATGCCAGTTATTGTCCTGTTTCATTATGGACACAAACTTACCTTGTCAATCATTGACCGCAGACTGCATAAAAAAGATACGAGCAAAGATGTATTGGAAAAAGTTACGTTAATCAAAGATATTGACATAGCCAATCCGCAACGGGCACACAAGGAAATACTAAAAGACCTTAGCCTGAATGAACTTTACCGCAAATTTGAATTTCACAGCTTCGTAAAATTACACGAGGCTTGGAAAGCAACACTCAATATTTCGGAACTTAACAAAAAGTTTTACAAAGAACTTGCTTATTGGTATTTCTGGGCATTGCAGGAAGTTGAATTTCCGGATGATGAATTAAAAGATGATAAAACCCGTAATCCGGTTAATGTAATTCGACTTATTACTCGTTTAATTTTTGTGTGGTTCCTTAAAGAGAAAAATTTAGTGCCTGATGACCTATTCAATAAAACGGAATTGGATAAGATACTCGATTACAAAGACAAAACGAACAGTACATATTACAAAGCCATTTTACAAAACCTTTTCTTTGCAACCCTCAACACCGAAATGAACAAGGATGTAGAAAATAAAAATAAAATCAGTCGAACTTTTGTAAACCGCAATACAGGCGTACCTCATTATTTCCGTTACAGCCGTCTTATAAAAGACCAGAACATGTTTTCAAAATTGATGGATAATATCCCTTTCCTAAATGGTGGTTTGTTTGAGTGTTTGGATAAGCGAACCAAAAGCAAGGATATTTTTGTAGATGGATTCACCCAACAGATAAAGTACGATTCCATTATTACTGTTCCCGATTATTTGTTTTTTAGTGATGCACCAAGAAACATTGACTTGAACTCTACTTTCCACACCAAAGGAAAGAAATACGAAGTAAGGGGCTTGATAGATATTTTGAGTCGTTACAAATTCACCATTGAAGAAAATACTCCAGTCGAAGAAGAGGTTGCTCTTGACCCCGAATTATTGGGAAAAGTATTTGAAAATCTGTTAGCAAGCTATGTTGAAGAAACCGAAACAACGGCCCGTAAACTTACAGGTTCATTCTATACGCCGCGTGAAATAGTAAACTATATGGTGGACGAAAGTCTTATTACCTACTTGTGTAATTGTTTAATCAAAGAGGAAGATGAAAGAAAAAGGGAAGAATTGAATTCAAGACTACATCACTTGTTTTCTTACACTGCCGAAGATCCACAGTTTACAGATTCTGAGAAGAAAAACTTGATTGATGCTATAGACACATGCAAAATTCTTGATCCTGCCTGTGGTTCGGGTGCTTTTCCAATGGGTATTTTGCACAAATTAGTTTTTATACTTGGAAAGCTGGACCCCAACAATAAAAAATGGAAACAAAAGCAGTTAGATAAAGTGCAAAGAGATAAAAAGTTGGCTGAGAAAATGGAAGATGATAAAAACAGGGAAGCCACTTTAATAGAAATTGATAAACGAGAAGATGATATTAAGAAAGCCTTTAACCAAAATAATCATGAATTAGACTTTGCCCGAAAGCTTTACTTGATTGAGAATTGCATTTATGGTGTGGACAAGCAGCCTGTGGCAATTCAGATTTCTAAACTTCGTTTTTTTATTGCCCTAATTGTTGACCAGAAAATAGAGAACGATATCGAACTTAATAGAGGTATACGACCATTACCGAATTTGGAAACTAAATTTGTGGCTGCTGATACAGTAATTTGTATTGATAAACCCGATGGACTTTTGGTGAACCTAATACTTGAAAAAGAGATTAAAGAAAAGGAAGAGGAAATTCACCAGGTTAGAGAAAAGCACTTTAGAGCAAGAACACCGGACACCAAAGAAAAATACCGGTTGTTAGATGCACAATACAGAGAGGAGCTTGCTTTATTATTAGAGAAAGATGGTTTCCCAAAAGATTCAACTAAAAAATTAGCTTCCTGGAATCCTTATGACCAAAATAAATATGCCGATTTCTTTGAACCGATGTGGATGTTTGAAATTGATAATGAATTTGACATTGTAATAGGTAATCCTCCATATGTGCAAATGCAAAAGAATGGAGGGAAGCTTGCCAAGGAGTTACAAAAGTTTAATTACAAAACATTTGAAAGAACAGGAGACTTATACGCTATATTCTACGAAAGAGGAATCAGTATATTAAAAGAAGGTGGCATTGAAACTTTTATTACATCAAGTCAATGGATGAAAGCCGGGTACGGTAAGTCTTTAAGAAAATATTTTCTTACTAAAAACCCGTTGAAGTTAGTTTTATTAGGTCCTGGTGTATTTGAATCCGCAACGGTTGATACAAACATTTTGATAATCCAAAATACGCAGAACAAAAATCAATTAACAGGCACTACTATAACTGATATTGATGAATTGAATAATGTGACCAATCATAGTTTAGAACCAATGCCTTATGTAAATGAGGAAACTTGGGCAATATCAGATTGCTCTAAACAAGCTATAAATAATGCTATTAGTCTTAAAGGAAGTAAACTGAAAGAATGGAAAATAAATATTTATCGAGGCGTCCTAACCGGGTACAATGAAGCTTTCATTATTGATGAAGAGAAACGAAATGAGTTAATTAAGACCGATGCAAGCAGTAAAAAAATAATTAGACCCGTTTTAAGAGGGCGAGAAATTGAAAAGTATTATACAAAATGGGATGGCGGATACTTAATAAATACTCATAATGGAGTAGGGAATCAATCAATCGAACCGATAAAAATTAAAGACTTTCCTGCAATTAAAAAGCATCTTGATTTCTATAAAGAAAAAATTACGGCACGACAAGATCAGGGTATTACTCCTTATAATTTGAGAAACTGTGCCTACTTAAAAGAATTTTCAAAAGAGAAAATTATATGGAAAAGAATTGGTTCTCAATTACGTTTTTCATATTCAACTGATGAAATTTATTGCTTAGACAGTACATGTATTGCAACTGGGGAGAAAATAAAATATTTGACTTGCCTACTCAATTCTAAACTATGCAATTATCAACTGTTTGAAAATGCACCAAAAACCGGAATGGGTGATTTAATTATCAGCGTTCAGGCATTAGAACCTTTACTTGTGTATTATCCGAATGAAAGAGAAGAATCTATTTTTAATCAATTACTTGATTTTATTCTCTTTCAGAAAAAAAACGATGAAGATTATTTCGAAGTTGAAAATATAATCAATGGCTGTGTTTACGAACTCTACTTTGATGAAGAAATGAAAAAGGCAGGAGTAGACATTTTGGCATTAGTGGAGAATGATTTGGAGGCAGTTAAAAAACTAAGCCCTGAGAAAGCCATCACTAAACTCTTTGAAAAATGGCGAGAACCCAAGAATGAAGTCCGTAACCGTCTACTGTTAATGTCAACCCGTTGCCCCGATACCATCGGTGTGATAGAAGAAAGTGTTGGTTAAATGAAAGGTATTGAGAAAATAACCATACAAAATTTTAAGGCATTCGGTCCTAAAAAAACTTTCAACTTGAAAGGGAAGCATTTTTTGGCATATGGTTCAAATGGCAGTGGAAAATCGTCTTTGTATTTTGCCCTTTACACTATTTTGCAATGCGATACAAAAACTACTACAAAAATTGAAAGATATTTTAATCGAGATGAAGATGAAAATCTTTTGAATGCTCACGAAGCATGGAATAAAGGCTCGTTTATCAAACTGGTTTTAACTGACAATAAAAAAAAGATATACACTCTTAACAAAAAAGGACTTTCTCCTTCAGACACAAACAAAAGAAAAGTCTTAAGTGAAATGAATTTAGCCAGTGAGTTCATAAGTCATAGGCTACTTATCAATTTTTATAACTTCCGTAACTCAAAAGAAATTGACCTTTATTCCATTTTTGAGAGAGATATTTTTCCATTCGTTCAAATAGAAACCGGCGGGAAAAATCTTTTTGAAGAAATTATCAAACAAGTTAAAGTAAAAGGCGAAAGGGGACTAAAGAGTAAAAGGCAATTGGATGCTTGGGTATCTGAAATCGCAGCTCTTAATAGCGAACTTGAAAAGCTTATCAATTATATTGATAGAAATGCGACAGATTTTCTGCATAAACATTTCCAATTCAAGAATTTGAAGATTGTTATTAAGGTCAAAAAGGGATTTGACATAAGAACAGTTGGAACAACCAAGTCATATTATGAATTGCTTCCTCCATTTATTAAGCTTTCAATCCAGCAGCTGAAACCTCCTGCTAATCCAAAAGATATTGATCGGCCACAATCATTCCTAAATGAAGCGAAACTAACAGCTATTGCTTTGGCAATTAGGTTCACAATTTTGGAAAAACGACCAAAGAAACCTGAAATTAAAATTCTTGCTTTAGACGATTTGCTCATTAGTTTGGATATGAGTAACCGAATGGATGTTTTGAAAATGATTTTTAAACTTTATGAGCAAGACTATCAACTTTTCTTCTTTACTCACGATCGTGGTTTTTATAATGAAATAAAGCGATGGACAATGGGCAAGGATACCGCTTGGAATTATGTTGTTTTCAAAGACCCGATTGACAATAAAATTCAAACACAAAACGATAAAGATGATATTCAAAAAGCGAAGCAATTTTTGAAAAACAATGATTTTGATTCATGTGCCTTGGCTTTGCGCAAAACAGTTGAAGGCTCTATCAAAGAATTTCTAATTAAACAAAAGCTTTTCCAAGATGGAAAGTTTATTGAATTAAGTAGACAAATTAACTCAGCCCGGAATATAATTCTAAATAAAACTCATCAAGATTTTAAGAAGATTATTGACTCATTTGAATTGCCACACGACATACTTAAAAAATTTCCAACGCCAAATAACGATGACATAAATGAATTAACAGGTGTAACCACAGAGCAAAAGGACAAATTGAAAGACATCAGAAAATCTTTATCAAAAATTATTATTAAACATCACAAAGACCATTTAAAGACTGTGCAAATTTTGGATGATGCTGGGCATTTTATTGAAAGAGCCTTGAATCTTGGAGCACATAATACTACTGCAACGATTTATAGGGAAGAATTAGAAGACGCATTAATAATAGTTGAAGGATTGAGAAAAGATTTGAAAGAAATAGAATTATGATTCATTACACAGATTTAGCATATTTGAAAACTGCGCAAGCCCGTTATAAAGTTGTGCTAATATTCAAGCAGCATCAATAGATTGAAAATTTCATTGATCGAAATGAAAAATACTTACCTCAATTTTAATTTATTCCCAGGAGTAATTATTGCATGAATGGACCAAAAATGATTTTCAATCAAGACAAGTACAACAAAGCCTGGAAGTTTGCAGCGATTGCTCACCAGAAAGTTAATCAAACAGTTCCGGGAACGGATTTACCATATATTCTCCACGTCGGAAGTGTTGCTATGGAAGTTATCGCGGCACTCTCAATTGAACAACTTGATAATCCAGATTTAGCAGTACAGTGCGCTTTGCTACATGACGTTATAGAGGACACAGAAGCCACCTACGATGATGTATTAGACAGCTTTGGTAAAGATGTTGCGGATGGTGTTAATGCCCTTAGTAAGGACGATAAATTGCCTGACAAACCTGCCAGGATGAAAGATAGCCTCAAACGTATAAAAGAACAGCCCAAAGAAGTCTGGATGGTTAAGATGGCTGATAGAATTACTAACCTGCAACCACCTCCAGCACATTGGAATGAGGATAAGATTAACAATTACCGTGAAGAAGCCCGTCTAATTTACGATGAGTTGAAAGAGGGGAGTGAGTGTTTGGCGGAAAGATTATTTCAAAAAATCAACAAATATTGAACTTTGCGTACTTGTTCTTTGTCAAATTCTACAAATAAATTTACATTAAATTCATAATTTCTTATATTATAAGAGCTTAGGGATAAGTTCTTTCCTAAAGATATAATATGAATTTATTCGACTTTTGCCATCATTGTTTTCATGTTGCTTTAACTTGTATACAATTTTTCAAAAATATTATAACCGAAATATTTCCTTTGAACTCAGAATTAAGATTAAAAGTTTATTTAAAACTGCTTCAATTTGATTTTAGGAAACTCGAATAATGATTGAAATGGATGTAGCTCAAAACTCACTCTATATCTTAAGCAAATACTGAAAATGAATTTTCAGAAAAATTGAGGAATTGTAGTGAAAATTACAAAGGTCGAATATAATAATGAAACAGAATATCTAAATTTAGTGATGAAAATTATCACAGACGAGTTGATGAAACTAAATGTAAATTTAGGCGAGAAAGCAGAATATATAAATGAATATAAGAGCTATATGTGGGATAGTAAAGGAGATATGGATAATATTGAGATAGCTTCAAATATTCAGAGCTTAGATAACCAAGTTGCCACTGCAAATACCTTTGTAAAAAAAAGGCAACAGATGATAAAATCAAAAGAATCACCTTACTTTGGTAGAATTGATTTTATCAGGAAGAATGAAGAAGAAAAAAAAATTTATATTGGTATTTCTTCTGTTGTCTCAGATTATTCATACTTCGTTTATGATTGGAGAGCACCAATATCAAGTATGTTCTATGATTACGGAATAGGTATTGCTGAATATGTGGTTCCGAATGGGACAAAAATTATCGGAGAAATTACACTCAGACGTCAATACAGAATAGAGGAAGGTAAATTACTCCGTTGTTTTGATAGTGATTTGAACATTGTCGACGAATTTCTGCAAGATGCCCTCGATATAACAGTTTCTAATAAATTGAAAAATATTGTTACAACGATTCAGAGTGAGCAGAATCAAGTTATACGTAATATTCAGGATAAAATCATGGTCGTTCAGGGAGTAGCGGGAAGTGGAAAAACAACTGTTGCTTTGCACCGAATAGCCTATTTACTTTATAAAAACCGAGATTTATCATCCAACAGCGTCTTAATCTTTTCACCTAATCGGGTATTCGCAGAATATATATCAGATGTTCTTCCAGACTTGGGAGAAGAAAATGCGTTACAGACTACATTTAGTGAATTTGTTAAATCTCAATTGAAATTTGAGGTTGAGTCATTTTCAAACTTTATTATGCGATATCAAGAAACTGATATTGGTTCATCTGAGTTCAAGTTAGTTAGTTTTAAATTTTCAAGTCATTTTAAGGACTTGATTGATGAGTATGTTAATGAGATCAAGAACAATTTATATTTTGTTAATGATCTTACTGTAGGAAACAAAACTTTTACTTCTCAAAAATTAACAGAATTAGTTAAGTCACGGTTTTTCAGGCATCCGATCAAAGAAAGTATTGAATATTTGGCTGAGTATTTATGTGATTTGGCGATCTTGAGAGGTAAAAGAAAAGTAAGGCAAATTACTAAGCAACTAAATGAAATCATAAATCAACCATTAGATTTACGTAAATTGTATAAAAATTTGGTTAATTCGGCAAGTTTTTTTGAAAATTGCGGAGTTGACCAAAATACGAGTAAAGGCAGACGTGGTCATGGACAATTATCATATGAGGATGGCTTAGGTATGCTATATTTGCAATCCAAATTATCGAGCTTAAAGAGAGATAGGACAATTGAGCATATTATTATTGATGAAGCTCAGGATTACAGTCCAGTACAATTTGAATTGTTAAGACGGATATTCTCAGCCGCATCCTTCACAATTTTAGGGGACAAACATCAGACAATAAATCCTTTCCATAATTATAACTCACTAAATCAAATTGGAGATGCGTTTCACAAAGGAATTAAATATATCGAATTAAATAAGACATACCGATCAACTGCGCCAATTGTTAAATATTCAAATAACATTCTTGGTCTAAAGAATGTGATGGCCATAAGATCGAAATCGAGTGATAAGGTGGTAGAAAAATTAGTGTCAGAACACCAGATAGTCCAGGAGCTTATACAGGATTTACAGGAAATGAAACGAGAAGAATTAAAAAATTTGGCGATAATTACAAAGACAGTCCAATATGCCAAGAAAGTATATGAAAAAATCTCGGATTCAATTGATGCTAATCTTATTATATCACCGATAGATAACTATTCAAAGAATATTGTTGTTCTACCAGTTCATCTTGCAAAAGGATTGGAGTTTGATGGTGTGATCGTATGTACTGATGGGAAAGAAAGATTTACAGAAAAAGATAAATCAGTTTTTTATGTTGCTTGTACTCGAGCATTGCACAGATTAGTAATCTATAATAAATAGTGAAAATTTATAAAAAAATATAATTTTAAAAAAATGTCGCAAATTTTTTATTTACACGTTAAAGTTAATTTAGTATATTCTTGTAATAAATAAATACTTGTCCTTTTGAAGTCGAACATCATTTATAATAGGTAATTGGAGATTTCATGAAAAACAATGCATCGAAAGACAAAAAAAATGAAAGAGTTGAAAAACTTAAGGCTAACGTTATTTCGAAAGATGGGAAAAAGAAAGTGAAATTTACAACCAAGGGTAAGTTCGAAAATGGGTATGATGGCTGTGGAACTCACGGCCACCAATAGTTAATATTCTCATTATTCAAAAAGATTCCAAACAAAAAACCAGTTTCTTATGATAAGATCACCTTGGATGAACAGCTCGTTTAAAAAGAAGAATGACTTAAAAAAACTGAAGAGAACAGTCAATGGAAAAGAGTATGTGATTCTTCTTAATTCTGAAATTGGGTCATGGGCTGTATTCTCCTCCGAAGACATAGAACGATATGAGAATTCCGAATTATGTGACGAGGAAATGGAGCTCCTATATTTAAGAGGATTAGCATTAAGTGAAAGTGGTGAGATTGTGGAAATGGATTTTCCGAAGCCCGCTGAATACCCAAGTGTAATAATACTAAACATCACTACTGCCTGTAATTTGAAATGTGAATATTGTTTCGCGGATTGTTCCCCCACCGCTGGAGAATCAATGGAATATGAAGTCATGGAGAAAACAATTCAGCAGGTCTTCTCTTTACCTACATCGCACGTTACGTTTGAATTTCAAGGTGGTGAACCATTATGCAACATCCAAGGGATAAGAAATTTCTTAGAAATTGCTGAAGCTCAAAAAACCAAATGCAACAAAACAGTGCAGTATAGAACCGTTACAAATTGTACTATGATTTCTGATGAGTTCGCACAAATTGCAAAAGATTTTAAGATGAAGATAACCATAAGTTTAGATGGTCCAGAACAATTGAATGATAAAGCTCGTGTTGATGCTGAAGGCAATGGTACATTTAACAGAGTAATTGATGGTATTAGTAAATTGCGTAATAATGAAATTTGTATTGATGGAGCTGTTTGTACGATTGGTCAACACAATTATAATAATGCTGAAGACATAGTTGAATTATTCAATGAGTTAAATATTGATTTCAAACCAAGACCAGTTAATATCCTTGGACGTGAAAAAGAGACTAATTTCACAACTAAAAAAGGACAATGGGCTAAAACATTCATTAAAATGCATAATCTGAGCGATTCAGCTAAGGTAGAAAACTTTATAATTCATATTTTTGAAGAAAACGTTTATACACCAGTAAGAGACTATGTTTGTTTGAGATATCCATGTGGCGCTGCAAGGGAAATTATTTCTATAAATCCCAATGGTGACGTACTTCCTTGTGATGGTTTTAAAGCTGAAGGTAAATTTGTTTTGGGAAATGTAAAGGATGATACTATAGCAGAAATGCTCAATCAAGAGTGGGTTTTGAACTTGAAGAACCGTACGTTTAAGGACATCAAAAAATGTAATTCTTGTATATATAAGGCAATGTGTTGCTCATGCTGCTATTCTGCTTTCGGGAAATTTGGAAGTATTTATCGAGAAGATCCCCATTGCTATGATCGTCGTAAGATTTTTGAATTTTTAATTGATAAATGGATTTCGAATAATTGTGCATAATAATGATGGAATTTTCATCGAATGCTGCAAACAAAAAAATCATTTACCAGTAAAAAGGAACAAGAAAAAAGAATCCAGCACATAAATGCAATGGAAGGTGCTGTTCCGCGTATTACTCAAATTACGGAAGATTCTATATATTCAGAGTTCTTTCCTGGGCATGATCTTACATATTATTGTGATGTGGAGATACTGAAAAGTTTTTTTATTTGGTCTTTAGAAAATCTTTGGAAAGAAGTCGATTACCGTATCCTTCCGGAAGAGTCATTTTTTAATTATTGCAAGCGCCGCTACATTGATCGAACGATTGAAGTTTTAGCTGAAATCTACGGTGATCAGACAATTGGTAAAATAAATAATATAGAAATTCCTAATGTTGGAATTATATCTGAAATTTTAGAAAAGCGGGATTGGAAATTTGGGGAACCAGTTATAATTCATGGAGATTTACACTTAGCCAATATCATATTCAACAAAAATTTAAATACGTTCAAAGTAATTGATGTCGATGAAAATTATTTTGGAGAGGCAGATTATGGAGACAAATATTATGACATCGCCAAGTTGTATTTTTCCATTGTAATGCCATTTAATTTAGTCAGAAATCATGAATTTACTATTGAGCAGAATAAATCAACCACAGTTGTAAATGTTAACTATAATAAAACATTAGTCAATTCTTATCATGATATTCTAAAAATATCTAACCTCTCATTTATTGATGTCATTTTAATCGCATCTTCACTTATGGTACAGAGATCGCAGTTACATAATTCCCCAGTAAAAGAATTCATGCTTCATTATGGATTATTAAATTTAGCAGATTGCTTAAAATGAAGAAGTTCTCCGAACTACAGGAATTTGTTGAAAAAAGAACTTGTGTGAAAGTCGGTATTTATAATGACGATAGATTTCTTGGGCAAAATCTACTAATAACACCACTGATAAATGAATTAGGCGCGATCTTTGAAAATGATTGTCTAATATATATAATTGCTCCACAAGAAATTCATGAATTTTGGCTAAATAGTATTTATAACATAGCATTGTATAACTTAGCCGAAGAGTGTGAGATAGATTTTGATATTTTTTTGGCACTGACTCATAAAAGATCGTTTTTAATCTCACCACCGAAAATTTCTACTAAAGTATTAATTGCTGAAAATTTCCACGATAATACAGCGTATTGGGATTCACATATAGTTTTTAACTATTCATTTGACTTGGCAGAATTCGCAGCCAATAAAAAATTAGATGATATGTATTTAGCTCATCGCTATATTATTTATGCTACACCTTGGATGACTAAATTGCTAATTAATAATGAACCAGCGCTCAATTATCCAATTAAGGAAGAGAATATCTCATCTGTATTGCGCTATTTTAAGAATAATGATATTTACTCAATGAGTAAAATATTTTTAAATCTTGGTGGAATATCAAATTCTACATGGCGTGATCATAATAAGTATATTGAATTAGCAAGGAAAGTATTAACGAATCTAAATGTTTGTTTAATACTGAATAATGGACCAAATGAAATAGATATAAACTCTAAGTTTATCTTGGAATTGGATGCATATAAAGATAGAATATATTTACCTAAGAATGAAAAATTTGACATAAATCAAACAGCTGCTATTATAAAATCCTGTCAGTTAGTCGTTACTAAGGATACCGGAATATTTCATCTGGCAAATGCCGTTGGAAGCAACACAATAGTTTTTACTCATTATTACGCTGATCACAAACTTTGGCTTTTCCCAGCCAAGAACATCAAAATCATTATGTCCTCAAACGAATGTACCGATCCAGGTATTGATGAAATTTTTAACGAGATAAAAAACTCTATATTATAACTCGAAATAGTGTAGAATGTCATGAATGAAATAATAAGCAAACCGTTAAATCTAAATTGTGGTGGTGCTTGTGTGCATTATTTGTTTACACGGCGACTGAAAATACAAGAACAATCGATTCCAGATATGTACTGGGCTATTGAAATAGCTTCATTTATTAAAAATATTACTGGTTTAGTAGTCAAAGTTTACTGCTATAATAGTTCTCTTATGAATGATTACAATAAAAAAAAAATGAGAATAAACTCAGTTGCATATAAGTCCATACAAAAATATTATAAAAGTGGCGGATCAATAATAATAAAAAATCCAGAAATTTCGTTCTTGCGGAATATATGTGAGAAGAATTTCATCATAGTCTGTATTTCGTTAAAACATTTCTATCAAGATGAAAATTTAGTTGGTGGGCATTTTATCGTTATTGATGATTATTGTAAAGGGAAATTCATAATTATCAATCCTAAAAGAAATAAGATTGTTAAAGAGAAGGTTGATGAATTACACTTGATCAATTCGCTTAACAAATTTGGCAATTGGATAATTGAAATAGTTCCAGGAAACAAACAAATTGTCGACGAAGATTTAATGATGTGAAAAGCCCCTAAGTTGTTTTAGCCTAAAGACTTTCACGAAGAGGGCGTTCTAAGAAAAGACGACAAGCTTCCGAACAAGTCCGCTATGATGATAGATAGCTTGAAACGAATTAAAGAACAGCCTTAGGAAGTATTGATGTTTAAGATGGCTTATTGAATTTTAAATCTTCAACCACCTCCGGCGCATTAGGATGAGGAATAGATCGACAGGTATAGTGAAGAAGCCCGTCTGATTTATAATGAGTTGAAAGAGGGGAGTGAGTATTTGGCGGGAAGGTTATTTATTAAAATAAGAAATTACTAAGGGGCAGCATTCAAGCAAGAGATAATAAAATGGGAAAACGAATGACTTTTAATACAAATAATAATAATAATCTCATTCAGGTCAGTCAACTATGGGATCACCAGAAAGAGGCACTAAAAGCAATTCTTAGCTATCTCGATGATGAAGAAGCTCATCAAAATCAGAAGTCATGTTTAATACACTTGCCGCCCGGTTCTGGAAAAACGGGCATAATCGCTTTTCTAACACGAATGATTCCTGGAATTAACTTATCTCTAATTCTATCACCGCGCTCGGGTCTTAGAGACCAAATATTCAACCAAGTAAACCTGGAATTTTTCAAAACGATAAAACAAAAGGATTCTGAATTATTGAGAAAAGTTTATAAATGGGATAGCTATCTAAATTTGCGACAAATTGATTTTGATGATTCGGTTTTAGTGGGAACAATACAAAAATTTCATCTATCTATGTCCAAGAATGACCATCAGATGAATAAGAATAAAGAAAAAATTTCGTTAATGTTGATTGATGAAGGGCATTATGAACCAGCATATAAATGGAGAGAGAGTATTAGGAGCATAACGGCACCAAAGATTATTTTCACTGCAACACCATTTAGAAATGATTTTAAGTTATTCGATATTGATCTTAAACATCACTATTCACTTTCGTATCATAAAGCAGTAAAAGAACGATATATAAGGAAAGTGGAGATAATTCAACGACCTTTTAGTCTAAAACCAAACGACTTTGTTAAGGATGTTATTAAAAACTATAAAGACCTGAAAAGAAAACATAAACTACAAGAGCCAAAAGTCGTTATTAGATGTGATAACTTTAATTCAATAAAATCACTCTCAAAAGTTTTTGAAAATCTTAATGAATCTTATATAGCAGTTCATGAGAATTTTAATGGGAAATCAGAGACGGATTATTGTAAAAGTAATTTAGATAAGCTAACAGAAGAAAATCAGAATGCTACTTTTTGGATTCATCAATTCAAAATTCTTGAGGGCATCGATAATCCAAAATTTCAGATACTTGCATTATATGATGATTTTCGTTCTGCTAAACCTTTAGTGCAGCAAGTAGGAAGAATCATCAGAAACTCGGATAGGCGACAAAATCAAACGGCTTATTTCTTAGATCATTCTAAAAATAAAGATCAGGCCGAAATGTGGGAGGAATATCTGAAGTATGATCAAATTATTGAAGGGGAAGGACTAAAAGAGGAAACTATTGCTGTAAGCGATAAGTTTTTTGAACAATTTCTCCAGCAACATCCTGACTCTACTTATATTGAAAAGCGATTCAGAAGTAAATTCAACCTTCAAAACGTTGATCCTTTCAAGGATTTACTCATTCCAAGTAAGGTCAATATTTACACGAGAGAAAATCAATTTGATATAGAGGAATTGAAAAATTTTGTAAAAGAAGAATTTGAGAAAATTGACAGAAAGTTAAAGATAATTAAATTAAAAAATGGAATGGATGGTTATGTAATAAACTATATAAATTATAAAAATTCACCATACTTAAGAAATAAATGCTTTCTTGAACCTCGTTTCGGAGTTACTTTATTTTATGCATATAATGATTACATAATTTTTTTCGACACAGGTCAGTATACTCCAAATGATATCATTTCTAATAATAAATTGAAACCAGTGAAAATTAATTCCCTTAGAAAATTATTTGCTGAAAATAAATCTGATTTAATCACAAGTCTTTCATTAAAAAACTCACATTTAGGGCGATCCGTCTATAGAACAAAAAGCTTCTCGGCGTTTTCAGTTGATGACACGGTGCCTTCAATGGATGACCATGCGCAAATTTGTACGATCGCAGAAGGTGTAATTAAAAGGTCCCCAGAAGAGTTCAATAGAAGGTATATTGGTTTTAGAAATTCCAGGGTCAATGATAGAATGGGACAATATTTGTCTTTAGGAGAGTATATTGATTGGACTAAAGAAATATTGAATATAATTACAAAAAACAGAATTCCTGCGCGTGTATTTAAGCGCTATGCTGCAAGAAACACAAAAAGTATAAAGCCAACTCCCCGGAACATATTATTAGATATTGATGATATTATAGGTAAGTTTAGAACTGCAGGCGGTGATGGTGTTGTTAGCAATGAAACCATTATAATTGATAATTTGTGTCATGAAATTAAGAATGATTCATTTTCTATCAAGGCTAACGGCAAAGATGTACTTGTTAAGATTCACTATGAACGAAAACAAAATAAATATAAATTATATTCAAACGAATTAGACAGGATGTACGTATCTGTTGACAGATTCTCATTCCCGAGTGTAACAGCGTCATTAAATACCAATCAATCCTTCAGAATTCTTCCAGAATCAGAAAATATTATTTATGCTTATGGTGAATTTTATCAACCTCCATTAAAAGTAGGAAAGAATTTATTTAACGAGGAAAAAGAAAATTACCTAATTAGCCAGATATTAAATCCAGATATAATCTTCTCTAAGATAAATTCCGAAAAAGGGAAAAAGTGTAAAGCAGATCATACTGGATGGGAAGATAGATCACTATTTGAATTAATTAGAACTCTCGGCAAAGGAAGTGGAATTAGCAAATCACTTGGAAAACCTGATTTAATTATTTGTGATGATATGGGAGCCGAGATAGCTGATTTTATAGTTGTTTATGATAATAGCGATAATACAAAACCATCAAAAATTGCCTTAATTCATGCAAAAGCGTCAAGGGAAAAACTTTCTGATAAAGCTGGTGTTTCAGCCACAAATCTCCAGGATGTTTGTAGTCAAGCGACAAAAAACCTCAACTATATTTCACTATTTAATGAATTAGAACCATCAAAAATTGATGGTTGGAATGGAACATGGACAGATGGTGATAATCATGTGACGGGATATGTGGATAAAAGAGTGTTTCATTACGGTGATATGAAATGGAAAGGGTTGACAACAAAAGAAATATGGGCGCGAATTAATTCTATTACTAAAAACCCATATACTGATAGAGAAGTATGGCTTTATCTTGGGAATATTCTTTCAGAGAATAATTTCTGGGATAAAATATCTCAAGAAAAGCCTAATAGATTCGCCATCCAAGCAGCATATAAATTACATGAAACTTTGACTTCAATTGCTTCCGTGGGAGGAAAATTAAGAGTGTTTTGTTCGCCATAATTTATTGGACTCAAAATGAAAAAAATTATATCACAAAATCAGCATGACATTGCCTTTGTTGTCGGTAATGGAATTAACAGGTATGTCAATTTTGACGGATCACTATCATGGGAAGAATTATTAAACAAATTATGGTATAAATTTGCTCAAAAAAAGTTTTCATCAACACCTGCAGGATTGGCAATCACGGAGTTCTATGATTTACTTGATCTCTTCTTAAGTAAATCTACCGCTCAATCCTATCCAATTAAAAGAGAATTATGTACTTTATTGCATGGGTGGGAGGGGCTTCCACATCACAAGTGGATTGTTGATTCAATTTCTAAACTAAATGCGCCATTACTAACGTTGAATTTTGATACATCTTTATTGGAAGATAACAATGTTCAACAGTATTATTTTGACTCGGGGAGGTTCACAGACTTTTACCCATGGAACACCTACTATGCAATTAAACAAATGCGTAGTCCAATAGATGGATTTGGGATTTGGTTTATTAATGGATTTATTAAGTATCACCGAAGTATAAGATTAGGGCTTTCAGATTACATGGGCTGTGTTCAACGTGCTCGGCAAATGATACATAATAAAGATGATCGTAGATTGTTCAGTGGAAAGAATTTTGAGAATTGGCAGGGCAAAAACACATATTTACATATTTTGTTTAATAAATCATTAATGATTTTTGGACTTGCATTAGAGGAAAATGAAGTTTTTTTAAGGTGGTTGTTGCTTGAAAGAGCAAGATATTTTAGGGAATTTCCGAAGAGAAAGAAGAAGGGGTGGTATGTAACCACAATACCCGAAAAGGAAGACAGGAGATATCAAGGAAAGAAATTTTTCCTTGAGAGTGTAGGATTCAATATAATAGAAGTATCTTCGTATGACGAAATCTACAAAAATTCTTGGGTATAGATCACCATAAAAGGCATTGATTTAATATTAATGGTGTGTCCTAATAAGTTAATAATAATTAGCATTGAGTTTATTGACAATTGTACTCGACACATAGGTTGGCAGGGAGTTAAGATGCGTTTCAAGAGTTAAAATTGTGTGAATAAAATGTGAAAAGCCCCAAGTTGTTGTAACTTAATGACTTTTGAGCTAATTACCACTAATATCTTAAAGATCGGATTGATGCAAGAAATTGTAGGTGATTTGCAAATTAGATGACAATCATAGATTACAATTTTAAGAAATAGTTACATTAAGAGCTAAAAACGCAATAAGTGATTTCACTCATAATCAGATGGCCCGGGGTTCGAGTCCCTGTTCGCCCACACCTAAAAAACTTGATTTCATAACAGAGATCAAGTTTTTTCTTTTTAAAACTTAATCAGCAATCAAAATGTCTTAATCTTGTTCCTGATCCTGATCCTGATCCTGATCTTTCTTCGCATTACGGCTTGAATATAATAGTCAGGCTCAATTTCTTAATGTTTTATGAGAATGTGAAAATTATGATATTGGATGTTTTGTAACGATAAGGAGTTAAAAACTTAATTGTACTTCTTGCTTGTTTAATACATTTTCAATAACTTTACGCTTCAAAAATTGTGGACGCGCCAAAAAAGCGACAGCTAAACACTCAGCAAGAATAACACATGTTTGCTACGGTATTATGAACGGGTATTGAGTGTACCTCAAATGTGCCAAGAAGAAATTTCCAGCGTCCTATAATTAAAATTTTGTTAAGCTAATCTACACGCCGGGGTGGCGGAATTGGTAGACGCAAGGGACTTAAAATCCCTCGGAGATTATACTCCGTGCCGGTTCGAGTCCGGCCCTCGGTACCATAATTATCCGGTTTGTAGAAGCTTGAACTCAGTTTTATTCTTTGGCTGACATATTATTTTTAATGAAAAGAGATATCTCAGCCACGATTGAATTGTAGATCCAATTGTTCATTTTATTTTTTTTGGGTCCTTAGCTCAGTTGGTTAGAGTGTCTGCTTGACGTGCAGAAGGTCAGTGGTTCGAATCCACTAGGACCCACAACAAAATGACCAATTTGTGCAGAAGGTCAGTGGTTCTCCCAAAGGGACTCCTTCGGAGGAATCAACCAGGACCCACACAGAATGATCAAATTGTGCAGAAGGTCAGTGGTTCTCCCAAAGGGACTCCATCGGAGGAATCCACTAGGACCCACAAGATAACTGAGTAATTACAAAATTTTGATACTTTACACATATTTCCACTTATAATTTAAGAAAGTTATGGAAAAAATTAATCTTACATTCCCCGATGGTTCCGTAAAGGAATTTAATAAAGGTGTAACTCCTTTTCAGGTTGCTGAGTCAATATCCAGTCGTTTAGCTGGAGATGCTCTAATTTCCTCTGTTAATGGTGTTCAGCGTGATTTGTATTATGCTATTAATGAAGATTCAAAAATTGCTATCTACACCTTCAATAATAAGGAAGGACAGGAAGCGTACTGGCATTCCACATCCCACCTAATGGCTCACGCTATTCAGGTTCTCTATCCTGAGGCAAAATTTGGTGTTGGTCCTGCAGTTGAAGGCGGTTTTTATTACGATATTGATATAAATGAAACTCTTACAGAGACTGATCTCGAGAAAATTGAGAAGAAGATGATGGAATTGGCTGAGGCTAATTCAGGTTACGAGCGTCAGGAACTGACCCAAAAAGAAGCTCTGGAACTCTTTGAGAAAAAAGGGGATCAGTATAAAATTGAACTGATTAGTGATCTTGATGATAAAGAAGTGGCTATCAGTCTTTATCACGAGGGTGACTTTACTGATTTATGTCGCGGACCTCATATTCCTGGTACCGGGCGGATAAAATATGTTAAACTTCTTAGCATCTCCGGTTCTTATTGGAGAGGTGATGAGAAGAATAAAAGCCTTCAAAGAATCTATGGTGTTTCCTTCCCTAAAAAGAAAATGCTTGAAGAACATTTAGAATTACTGGAAGAAGCTAAGAAAAGGGATCACAGAAAACTTGGTAAGGAATTAGACCTTTTTACTGTTCAGGAAGAAGCCGGAGCTGGTCTGATCTATTGGCACCCAAAGGGAGCACGTGTCAGACATGAAATTGAAGACTTCTGGAGAAAAGAGCATTTAAGAAGTGGGTACGAACTTCTTTACACTCCACACATTGGTAAATCGTGGTTGTGGGAAACTAGTGGTCACCTGGTTAACTTTGCTGAAAATATGTACGCCCCAATGCAGATAGATGATCAGAATTATTATCTTAAGCCAATGAACTGTCCTTTTCATATCATGATATATAAAGCAAATTTATATAGTTACCGCGATTTACCTAAAAGATGGGCTGAACTTGGAACTGTTTACAGATATGAGAAAAGTGGTGCTTTACACGGAATGTTGCGTGTTCGTGGGTTTACTCAGGATGATGCTCATATTTTCTGTACTGCCGAGCAAATGGATGCGGAAATCAAGAGAACAGTTCACTTCTCAATCCATATGTTAAAGTCCTTTGGATTTGACGATCTTAAATTTTATGTGGCAACTAGACCTGATAAAGCTATCGGAGATGATGTAGTTTGGGAGCAGGCTGTAACTTCTTTAAAAAGTGCTTTGGAGTCAGAAAAGCTCGATTACGAAGTCGACGAGGGCGGCGGAGCATTTTATGGTCCTAAGATTGATATAAAAATAAAAGATGCCTTAAAGCGTGAATGGCAATTAAGTACAATCCAATTTGATTTCAATCTTCCTGAACGCTTTGATATGAAATACATTGGAGAAGATGGAAAAGAGCACAGACCTTATATGGTGCACAGAGCTTTACTCGGTTCAATTGAGCGATTTATGGGTATTCTTGTTGAGCATTATGGCGGTTCTTTCCCCACATGGATTGCGCCTGTACAAGTTGCTGTTGTGCCTGTCTCTGAAAAGTATTTTGAATACGCGGAAAAGATTAAAGATGAACTGCTTGCTGATGACATTCGCGTTGAACTTGATTACAGAAATGAAAAAGTTGGATATAAAATACGTGCATGGGAAACACAGAAAGTACCATACATGTTAATTGTTGGTGAAAAAGAAGTGGAAGCAGGTACAGTTTCCGTTCGTGAGCATAAAGTTGGCGATAAAGGAAGCATGAAACTGGAAGAATTTGTAAAAATTGTATCTGAAGAGATAAAAAGTAGAGTTAATAACAAATAGAGAGGTTGTCCATTAGCAAACAAAAATACTTTGTGAACAGAGAGATCAGGGCTCAGGAAGTTAGAGTTATAGATTTTGACGGCGAGCAATTAGGTGTAATTTCTCTGAAAGCTGCTCTCGAAAAAGCAAACGAGCGGGAGATGGATCTCGTGGAAATTGCCCCACAGGCAAAGCCACCAGTTTGCAAAATTATTGATTACGGTAAATTTGCTTATGAAATTCAGAAAAAGGAAAAAGTTCAGAAGAAGAAGCAACATATTACCATTGTGAAGGAAATCAGACTTCATCCAAACACAGATACACATGATTTCGAATTCAAGGCTCGTCACGCAGAAAAATTTCTGGAAGAGGGCAACAAGGTTAAAGTTGCTGTTATTTTTAAGGGACGGGAACTTGCCTATAAAAATATTGGCGAGGATTTGTTAAAGAAGTTTGTTGAAAAATTAGAAGAGGTTGCAAAAGTCGAGCAGTCCATAAGATTCGAAGGAAGAACAATGCACGCAATACTTGCACCGCTAAAGCCGAAAAAGAAAAATTAAATAAGGTGAGATAACATGCCAAAGATGAAAAGCAACCGGGGAGCCGCAAAGACTTTTAGAAAAACGGCTTCTGGTAAAATTAAGAGAAGTAAAGCTTATAAAGCTCATATTCTAACAAAAAAATCAACTAAAACGAAAAGAAATCTTAGACAAGCTACTTTAGTTGCAAAGTCAGATTCCAAACGTGTAAAGATAATGATTCAATAGGAGAGAGGTGAAACTATGCCAAGAACTAATAATAGAGTAGCGTCACGTACTCGCAGAAAAAAAGTATTGAAAGCAGCCAAAGGTTATTGGGGCTCAAGAAGTAAAGTTTACACTGTTGCAAAGGGTTCTGTCGAAAAAGGTTTACAACATGCTTACAGAGATAGAAAAACCAAAAAACGTACATTCAGGCAGATTTGGATTGTTAGAATTAATGCTGCAGCCAGAATTAACGGTACAACTTATTCCAGATTAATTGATGCTATGAATAAGAAAGGTGTTACTATTAACAGAAAAGTATTAGCTAATATCGCAGTTGAAAATCCACAAGCATTTACAGATATAGTAAAATTTGTTACTATCTAATTTTAGCCCCTTCGGTATTCTAATGTGTTGTTAGAAAATCGAAGGGGTATTTTTTAAATTTTCACGAGCACAGTGCAAATGCAAGATAAAATTCAACAAATCACAGAAGGTTTTGAAGCAGAAATCTCAGCAGTAAAAGATCTGAAAATGCTCGAGGAGTTAAGACTTCAATATCTTAGCAAAAAAGGACTGGTTTCCGTACTTCTGGAAGAATTTAAACAACTGCCAGTTGATCAGAAGAAAGAATTGGGTCAGGTTGTTAATAAAATGAAGAATCAGATTCAGGATAGATTTAATTCTGTTAAAACGGAACTTGAAGAATCAGGATCTGTTACTGATGAATTTATTGACCTTTCTTTGCCGGGAAGAAAAAAGAATATTGGAACAAAACATATTCTTACACAGACTCTGGACGAGATAAAGGATATTTTCCGTGTTCTCGGTTTTTCTGTTCAAGAAGGACCCGAACTTGAATCCGATTATTATAATTTTGAAGCGCTTAATTTTGCTCCTGATCACCCGGCTCGCGATATGCAGGACACATTTTTTGTTAATGAAAAATTCGTCCTTCGTACTCATACATCACCGGTTCAGATTCGTTTGATGGAGGAAAAGAAACCGCCTATTCGTGCAATAATGCCCGGTAAGGTTTACAGAAATGAAGCCGTTAGTGCAAAAAGTTATTGCCTCTTCCATCAGGTGGAGGGACTTTACATCGATACTGACGTTACATTTGCGGAACTTAAAGGAATGTTGATATCATTCGTTAAACAGTTTTTTGGTGAAGATACTCCTTACAGATTCAGAAAAAGTTTTTTCCCCTTCACTGAACCAAGTGCCGAAATGGATATCTGGTGGCAGCCTTCTGGCAAAGAAGGCAGATGGATGGAGATCCTTGGCTGCGGAATGGTTGATCCAAACGTTCTGAAAAATGTTGGAATTGATCCAGAAATCTATTCCGGATATGCTTTTGGAATGGGTGTTGAACGTACAGCCATGCGTAAGTACGGCATTGATGATATTAGAGTTTTCTTTGATAATGATAAAAGATTTTTAGTACAATTTTAACTTGGAGATACGACAGTGCTGATTTCCCTGAACTGGATAAAAGAATATATTAACCTCGATGATATTTCGACTGAAGAGATAGTTGACAAATTAACTTATTGCGGTCTTGAGGTTGATGAGGTAATTGATAAAGGTAAAGATCTTAAAGATTTTGTTGTAGGATTTGTGAAGGAGTGCGGTAAGCATCCAAATGCAGATAAACTTTCCAAGTGTGTAGTCTTTGATGGTGAAAAAGACTGGTCTGTTGTATGCGGAGCAAACAATGTTGCTAAAGGTCAAAAAATTATTTTTGCGCCTACCGGCACTTATATTCCCGGAGCAGATTTTACACTTAAGAAAACAAATATAAGGGGTGAAGTTTCAGAAGGAATGATCTGTTCTGAAAAAGAACTTTTGCTTGGTAATGACCACAATGGCATAATGGTTCTGGATGAAGCTTTAATTGAAGGAACTCCCATTGCAGTTGCTCTTAATGTTGATGATGTACAGCTTGAAATAGCTATCACTCCCGATAGAGCCGATGCCCTAAGTCATTACGGTATTGCAAGAGAATTAGCTGCTTTATTTGATAGAGATGTTAAAAAGCCTGTTGTGAAATTGTCTGAATCTGATCAGGACATTAAGGATCTTGCCTCGGTTGAAGTTGAAAACGTTGAAGACTGCCCCCGGTATTCTGCAAAAGTTGTAACTGATGTTACTATCCAGGAATCTCCGGAATGGTTAAAGAAAACTTTAAATTCGATTGGGCTGCGACCAATTAATAATGTTGTTGATGTAACAAATTTTGTGTTACATGAATTAGGTCAGCCTTTGCACGCGTTTGATCTTGATAGATTATCAGGTAAGAAAATTATTGTTAAAAGTGCCGGTGAAGATCAAAAATTTACAACTCTTGATTCTAAAATACAAAATGTTAAAGCGGAAGATTTATTTATTTGTGATGGTGATAAACCTGTTGCTCTTGCCGGCGTTATGGGCGGTGAAAATTCCGAAGTCATTGATTCAACAACCAACATTTTAATTGAGAGCGCATATTTTAGACCATCGAGAATTAGAAGAACAGCGAAGCTTGTGGGTATTTCATCGGACGCATCTTACAGATTTGAGCGTGGTTGTAATCCGGCACAAACTGTTTTTGCAGCTGAACGGGCGGCGCAATTAATAGCAGAACTTGGCGGGGGAAAAATTGCCAAAGGAACAATAGATGTTTATCCGAATAAAATTGAGCCGTTAATTGTTGAATTAAGATATGAAAGAATAGAGAAGATACTGGGTTATAACGTACCTTTGGATAGCGTAATCCTCATTCTTAATAAGCTTGATCTCAAAGTATTAAAAGAGGATTTTGGTGTATTGACAGTTAGTGTTCCACCATTAAGACCAGATATTGAAAGAGAAATTGACCTTATAGAAGAAGTTGCCAGAATTTACGGGTATGATAAGATTCCGGAAGTTACCCGGGTAAATGTAACCCTTGAGAAAAAAACAGATCAGAGTGAATTTGTAGCGAATGCGAAAAAAACTCTAATTGGAATGGGATTTAATGAAATTATTACAAACTCCCTGATGACTGATGAAGTAGCCGGGAAGTTCGGTAAATCAATTCCAGTTTTGAATCCATCAAGTACTTCAATGTCGCACCTAAGAACTTCACTAATCCCTGGGGCATTAAGTACAATAGCAAAAAATATTAATGTACGTGAAAATAATCTCATGTTATTCGAGGTGGGCAAGACTTTTAATAAAATCTCCGAAGGTAAAATTGAAGATTTTTCTGACTTTGTTGAGAAAGAAGAATTAACTCTTGTAATCACTGGTAACAATACAAATGCAGAGTGGTACGAAAAAGAAAGAAAAAATGATGTTTACGATTTAAAAGGTTTTGTTGATGAATTTTTGAATAAGATGTCTTTAGATTATATGTTGCAGGATTCTAAAAATGTAAAAGATTCCTCAATATATTCAGTTTGTTATTCAAAAATATTTAAGAAAGAAGAATATGCAGTTGGTGGAAAAATAAATTATAAGATTCTTAAAAGCTTTGATATTGGTCAGGATGTCTTTGTCTTTACTTTAAATATAACTGAGTTAAAGAAACTTAGACGAAAAACAGTCAAATTTAATGAATTGCTAAAGTACCCAAAGATGGTTCGGGATGCTGCTTTTATACTTGACAAAAACATTTTGAATTCAGATATTGAACTTGTCATAAGGAAAGCTTGTTCTAAGTTATTGAAAAATATAAAGTTATTCGATATCTTTGAAAGTGACAGTTTAGGTGAAGGTAAGAAAAGTATGGCTTATCAACTTGAGTTTTACGATGAGAGTCGTACTTTAACAGAGGAAGAAGTAGATTCAGATTTTTGGAAAGCTATTGAGAGTGTTAAGAGTAAATTCTCAGCTCAATTAAGAGGACATTAAGTGCCAGAAACTTCAAAATACAATTTTTTTATGGAAGAGCTTTCTTCTCTTGAGAAGAGAATTTATTCTTTCATTCAAAGAGACATTGAACTTTCTGAGGAAAATATTCGATTAGTTAAAAGAGTTGAACAACTCGAAAATGAGAATGAAGTTCTCATTCTTAAAATTAGGGAAGTTGAGGAAAAAGTTGTTAAATTTCAGAGAAGTGAAATAGACGCAAATGATTCCTTGGGTTCGGAGGAAAAAGAAAAAATAAAAACTAAAATAGATGATTTAATATCTAAAATTGATTACCATTTGAGATCTTAAACAGAATGACAGATGATGGTAATGGTTTTGACATGACAGAAAAAAAGAAGCTTAAAGTAAAAATATTTGACAAAGAGTACTCTCTTTTGGTGGATAACGAAGAAATTGCTACTGAATTAGCTGAATATGTTAATGAAGTTATGGAAGATACAAGAAGTGAACTAAGTGATCAACCGAAAGATACAATTGCTATTATAGCTGCTCTTAATATTGCCTACGACTTGTTTATGGAAAGAAATAGATTTAAAGAATTTAGTATACAGGCGACGGACAAGATAAAAAAAATAAAGCTTCTTCTTAACGAGTCTAATCAAACCACTACACCATCATAATTTTAAACCCGCAGGGTCCGTGTTATAAAAGAACTAACATTATATCTTAGGGATTCTGACTTACAGCGTGTATAACAGGCCTCGATTCCGATTTATCGGGATGTCAGCCTCTGGCTGACCGAAGTGGACGTTAAAATCGTTGGGCAGTAACCCGCATTGTGGATAGACAGGAGTTCTTTTTAAGTCGCGGGCTCAGCGGATTATATAAATCTTGACTAATGGAGGGTAAATGGATCCGTTAATTATTGGTATAGTATTCCCAGCCGTTGCGTTACTTATGTTTTTTGTTGGCTGGATTGTTAGTTCCAAGATTAGTAAGAACAAAATATCTTATGCTAAAGAGCAGGCTGAAAAAATAATTGAAGATGCTGAAAAAGAATCAAGACACATTAAAAAAGAAAAATTACTGGAAGTTAAAGATGAATGGCTTAAAAAGAAGCAGGAATTTGATAACGAAGTAAATCAGAGAAAACAAAAATTACAGGTACAAGAAAAGCAGCTTCAAAATAAAGAAGAGAACGTTGATAAAAAGTACGAATTAGTTAATCAGAAAGAAAAATTAAATATAGAAGCGGAAAAAAAGAACGAATTACTTCATAGTCAGTTTTCTAAAAAACATCAAGAGTTGGATAGCCTGATTATAGAACAGAATAATCGTTTAGAAAAAGCTGCGGGATTAACTTCTGATGAAGCGAAAAAAATGCTTATGGAAAACATGACTGAACAGGCAAAGACAGATGCTGCGCAGTATGTTAAGGAAATAAGAGATCAAGCGAAAGTTGAAGCTAAAAAAGAAGCTCAAAAAATAATCGTTCAGGCAATTCAAAGAACTGCGGTTGATCACTCCGTTGAAACAACAGTTTCTGTTGTTCAAATTCAGAGTGATGAAATGAAAGGACGTATCATTGGGCGTGAAGGACGTAACATTCGCGCATTCGAATCAGCAACAGGTATAGATGTTATAGTTGATGATACACCTGAAGCGGTTATTCTTTCCGGGTTTGATCAGTTCAGAAGAGAAGTTGCACGCATATCTCTCGAAAGACTCATCGCTGATGGTAGAATTCATCCTGCCAGAATCGAAGAAGTCGTTAAAAAAGTTGAAAGCGAACTCGGCGAAGAAATAATGAAGGAAGGTGAAAACACCCTTATTCAACTGGGCTTGCATGGCGTTCATCCCGAGATTATGAGGCACATTGGTAAGATGAAGTACAGATCAAGTTATGGTCAGAATCTTTTACAGCATAGTATTGAGGTTTCTTACCTCACAGGTATTATGGCTGCTGAACTTGGTTTTGATACAACCCTTGCTAAGAAAGCTGGTCTTTTACACGATTTAGGTAAGACTCTTGATAAGAGTGTTGAAGGACCGCACGCGTTATTAGGACTTGAATTAGCCAAGAAGTATCGTGAGCATCCAATAGTACTTAATGCAATTGGTAGTCACCATGAAGATATAGAAATGGAACATCCAATTGCAGCATTGGTACAGGCAGCGGATGCCATAAGTGGTGCCAGACCGGGTGCTAGACGTGAACCTCTTGAAGGATATGTTAAACGACTGGAAAATCTTGAAGCAATTGCAACTTCATTTGAAGGCGTTGCAAAAACATATGCTATTCAGGCTGGTCGTGAGATAAGAGTGGTAGTTGAGCCTGACAAGGTGGATGATGCATTCTCTGATCAATTAGCCCATGATATCTCCGCTAAGATTCAGGAAGAAATGGAATACCCTGGTCAGATTAAAGTGGTTGTTATTCGTGAAGTTAGAAAGATTGCTTACGCAAAATAAATTTGATTAGATTTATTATAAAACCCGGTTTAATATTAAGCCGGGTTTTTTTATTTTAAGTTGTAAATGGAGTAAATGTGTCGAAAAAAATAAAAGTAGCTGTAACCGGGGGTATTGGATCGGGTAAATCAATTGTTTGCGATTTGCTTGAAAAGAAAGGATATCCAATAATCAGGGCAGATGTGCTTGGTAAAGAATTGTTGAAGAATGATTCTCAGGTAAAGGCTGAGATTATCAGGGAATTTGGAGATGAAGCATATAAGTATGAATTGCCCGACCATAAATTTATTGCCGCACAGGTTTTTACAAATGAGCAGAAACTAAAGGCAATTAATTCAATTATTCACCCCAGGACATTAAAAATAATTGAAATGAAAATGGCTGATTATCTCTCTTCCCACGATATTGTTTTTGTTGAATCTGCTTTAATATACGAAGCGGAGAGGGAAGAACTCTTTGATTATATTCTTCTTGTTTACTCGGAAGATGATCTTAAAATATCCCGAATTATTGAACGTGACCAGGAGAGTATTGATAACATACGAAGAAGAATGGAAAACCAGATTCCTGATCTACAAAAGAAAGAATGGGCTGATTTTACAATTGATAATAATGGGACACTGGAAGATCTAAATTCGAAAACTGAGTTTATCTTGAGTTTATTAAAGAGTATGTAACTTTTCTCATTATCTCACTGCTTGCTTTCAAAGTAATCTAGTCTTACATTTGGCATGAAAATTATCGTAAAATTAATGATCTATTAGAGGTGCGAAGTGCTATTCATAAATAAAATTCTAGTTAGTATTATTAAGCTTTTACCACAGACTATTGTAGGAATTTTTGCTAAAAAATATGTTGCCGGAGAAAATTTACAAGAAGCTGTTGAAGTTACAAAAAAATTGAACGCAGAGGGAATTGTTGCAACTATGGATGTTTTGGGTGAGGCAATTACTTCTAAAGAAGAGGCGATAGATACACAAAAAGAATGTTTTGAAATATTAGATGCTATTGAAAAGAATAATCTCGATGCAAATCTTTCCTTAAAGCCTACCTCTTTGGGGCTTAGTATTGATGTTGAATTTTCATATCAATTGATTTTAGATATTGTAAAATACGCTCATGCAAAAAACAATTTTGTAAGAATTGATATGGAAGATTCGCCGTATACTGATTCGACTATTGATGTGTACAAAAGAATTCATGAACAATATCCTGATAATGTTGGCATTGTTTTACAGGCATACTTAAAAAGAACCTACGATGATGCGGCGAAATTAAATAAGATTGGCGGTCATTACAGGCTTTGCAAAGGCATTTATATTGAACCAAAAGAAATTGCATACAAAGGAAAGCAGGAAGTACGCGATAATTTTATGAAAGTCCTCGAACGTATGTTGGATGATGGAAATTATGTCGGCATCGCCACTCACGATAAATGGCTGGTTGATGAAGCATATAAGATGATTGATGAGAAGAAAATATCTAAAGACAAATATGAGTTCCAGATGCTTTATGGTGTTACAGAAAGACTGCGCGACAAAATTAATGCAGACGGTCATAAGATAAGGGTCTATGTTCCTTTTGGTGAAAGATGGTATGCTTATTCAATGCGCCGACTTCAGGAAAATCCAAATATGGCATTTACTATTGCAACAAGTTTGTTCAAGTTCAATTAATGAATGTTCTTGGAATAGAAAGCTCTTGTGATGAAACTTCAGTGGCGGTTATTGTAAATAACGAGTTAAAAGCCAATCTGATTGCCTCACAAGATTTTCATTTTGAATTTGGTGGAGTTGTGCCCGAGCTTTCAAGCCGGGCTCATCTTCAAATTATTGCACCATTGCTTCGACAAGCCTTAAAAAAATCCAATCTCGAATTAAAAGATTTCGATCTCATCACGTCGACTGCCGGACCCGGTTTAATTGGAGCTGTGCTTGTTGGTCTTACTTTTGCAAAAGGTCTGGCATTTACATTGAACAAACCGTTCGTACCTGTAAACCATATTGAAGGGCACATTTTCTCTGGCTTTCTTATGGAGAGCAAACCTGAGTTTCCCTTTCTCTCATTAGTGGTTTCAGGTGGTCACACGCTGTTGCTTGTAGTTGAGAGTGAGGTAAAATTAACCCTCCTAGGAACTACTATTGATGACGCAGCGGGAGAAGCTTTTGATAAGGTTTCCAAAATGATAGGACTTGGTTACCCAGGCGGACCTAAAATTCAATTTGCTGCCGAGAATGGCGATGGGAGGGAAATTAAATTTCCTGTAGCAAAGACTCAAACTAAATATGACTTTTCATTTAGCGGATTAAAAACTTCGGTATTGCGACATTTGCAAAACAATTATGAGAATCCTGAAAATATACCTGAAAGTGACATTCCTGATCTTGCAGCCTCATTTCAGTACTCATTGGTAAAGGCTTTGGCAAAAAATATTAAATTGGCCCTTGACGAGTATAAAGTTAAATCTATTTCTATTGTTGGTGGAGTTGCAGCTAACGCAGTCTTAAGAAATGAGATTCAAAGCATTGCCGATACACATAATGTTAAACTCGTAATTCCCGGTATTGAGTATTGCGGCGATAATGCAGCAATGATTGCCTTGCGAGGGCAGCAACTACATATGGCAGGTCGAAAATTCGATTTAAGTTTTAATGCCTTCCCAAGTTTCAATTTCAATGATTACGGCAGAAAATCAAAACGATTCAAGGATTAATCTACTCAATGCTGTTCGTTTATCATTACTAAATTTTCTATATTTTATTATTCAAAAAAATGCAGTTAGACCAATTTGCCCATGAATCTTAAGAATATTTTTGCTTCAAAAAATAAATTAACAATCCACGATTGGTATTTACCCGTTCAATTTTTTGGTGTATTACTAGGTATTTTTCTATTTATTTTCTATTACCCGAATACAGTCAGTAATAAACAGGGAAATGTTTTCGAAATACCACAGGGTAGTTCCTTTGCAAGGGTTTCATCTATTCTTTATCAGGAAGGTATTGTTCCGAATAAATTCAATTTTAGACTTGCTGCATTTCTTTATGGAGCTGAGAGCAAATTAAGGGCTGGTAGATATGAAATCCCATCCGGACTAAATTATTTTGAATTACTGGACTACCTTGTTAAGGGTGGTCATGATGAACAGAAACTTATCACAATACCTGAAGGTATTTGGCAGAATAATCTGGCAAAGCTGCTTAAGGAAAAATTGGGAGTAGATTCATCCTCATTCATGGCTTTATCCAACAATAGAAATTTTTTAGACTCACTCGGTATTAAATCCAAAACTTTGGAAGGGTACCTGCTTCCTGAAACATATTATTTTTACACTAACAGCAACGCGCGTGAGATAATTAATAAACTGTTCATTGAGATGAATGGTTGTTTTGGTGAAGTTGTTAATAAGAGGCTGGAAGAATTGAAGATGTCGAAAAACGAAATTCTTACTCTTGCCTCTATCATCGAAGCTGAGTCTAATATCGCTAAAGAGTATAAAAGAATATCGGGTGTATACCATAATCGCTTAAAAAAGTGGATGAGACTTGAAGCAGATCCAACAATTCAGTACCTGAAGCGATATCAAAAACATAACCGTATTTTGTATAAGGATTTAGAAATCGATTCTCCCTTCAATACCTATAAAAATTATGGACTCCCGCCTGCGCCAATTAATAATCCTGGTAAAGATGCAATTGAAGCGGCACTTTTCCCTGAAGAAAATGACTATTACTATTTTGTTGCCGATGGCACCGGATCTCATTTGTTTGCAAGAACTTATAAAGAACATCTGAAAAATGTTGAACTTTATCGTGAGTGGAGGGAATCTCAATGATAAGAAAATATGGTCATGTGCTCTTAGCTTTTAGTCTCTTCCTTTTAGTTCGTTGTGCTCATCAGGTTTCACCAAGCGGTGGAGAAGAGGATAGAATTCCGCCAACAGTAGTCGATGCTTATCCGGTACCCGGCACAACAAACTATAATGATAATTATTTTGAAATAACATTTTCAGAGTACGTGCAAAAAGGTTCTGTAAGAGAAGCAATTTTTATATCCCCAAATATTGATGGTAATATTCAGTATTCATGGTCAGGCAAATCACTTACAATTGAGTTTGAAGATAGCCTTAAAAAAAATACCACATATACGGTTACTATAGGTACGGATGTTCAGGATTATAATAACAGAAATAAAATGGCAGAAGCTTACCAGATTGTTTTTAGCACTGGTGATGTAATAGATACCGGCGAAATATCTGGGCAAGTTTATGATAGTGATCCTTCGGGTGTAATGGTTTATGCTTATTTGCAGGCTGATTCTCTAATCAATCCAATAACAACAAAACCGGATTATATTTCCCAGGTTGGTAAAAATGGTAGATTCACATTACGTGGACTTGCCGACGGTGAATATCAGGTATTCGCGATTCGTGATGATTTTCGTGACTTTCTCTATAATGTTGGAGAGGATTCATATGGCGCTCCATTTTCCAAATTAGAATTGAGTGACTCGAATCATATAATATTCAACCATGATTTTAAGCTTACTAAGGAAGATACTATTCCACCTAATATTCTTTCAGTTACAATGACTGATGAAGCACATCTTCTTGTTGAGTTTAGCGAGTTTGTTGATAGCGCGGCTATAAACGATCAAAACGTGTTTGTCTATGATTCTACAGCAAATATTAGGCATAACATAAAACATGTTTACAGGGGAAGCGCAAAACCACAACATCAATTCATCACAATCAGTGATAGTCTTATTGAAGAAAATGAGAACTATCTTATCATGTTTTCATTATCGGATATGAATAAAAATGTGTTGGAAATGTCTTCCACCTTATTTACTGTGAATGATAAGCCTGATACAACTGCCGCAATGATAAGTAATGTTGAGACTGAATATAATAACAGGCTGATGGATTTTAGTAATGCATTTGTAAAGATTACACTGGATGATGGTGTTGACATCTCAGATCAGGTTAGTCTTGTAAACTTGATATTCAATGAGGACTACATTCCAATAACGGTTGAGTATCTTGATGACTGTAGTTTTATTGTAAGACCTTTGAAAGAATTAAAACCTGACGCTGGGTACGAATTAAAAGTTGATTTAAATTTTGTTAGGGATTCAAAAGGAAACAAAGTTGATTCTGTTTTCACATCCAAATTAAAAACAAAAAATAAACTTGATTTTACAGGGGTATCTGGGCGTATAAGCTCAGAGAAGATTGTTAACACATTGGTTGTTCTTGAAAATATTGAGGATAAAAAAAGAGTTTATACAACTTCCGCTGATTCGGTTAATGTTTATAATTTCCCCAGAGTTGTTCCGGGGAAATATATTATTTGGTCTTTTATGGATGCGGATAGTAACAATAAATATACAAATGGTTCAATATTTCCTTACGGGAGTTCTGAACGCTTTACATATTACAGTGATACCCTTGATGTAAAAGCGAGATGGCCTGTTGGGGATGTGGATCTGGAATTTAATTAATCGTGCGATTGAAACTGTGGTTGAATTTTCAACCCAAAAAATGAGGTTAAACATGATCGATAAGTTAGTAGAATGCGTTCCTAATTTCTCCGAAGGCAGGGACATGACAGTGATTAAAAGAATTACCGATGTTATTGAAAAAGTTGATGGTGTAAAACTATTAGATGTTGATCCGGGTGCTGATATGAACAGAACGGTTGTTACATTTGTAGGACCCCCTGAAGGTGTTAAAGAGGCTGCTTTTAGAGCAATAGAAAAAGCGGCAGAATTGATTGATATGACAAAACATAAAGGATCGCATCCACGCATGGGTGCTACCGACGTTTGTCCGTTTATTCCTGTTTCCGGCATAACTGATGAAGAGTGTAACGAGTTAACCAAACAAGTAGCAAAAAGAGTTGGCGATGAGTTAAATATCCCAGTTTATCTTTATGAGAAATCAGCACAGGTGCCTGAGAGACAAAACCTGGCAGTAATCAGGAAGGGTGAGTATGAAGCCTTGGAAGCGAAACTAAAAAACCCTGAATGGAAACCTGACTTTGGTCCGGCTGAATTTAATGCCAGTGCCGGCGGCACAGTTATGGGTGTTAGAGAGTTTCTTATAGCCTATAATATTACCCTAAATACACGCGAATCTAAATACGCTACAGATATAGCTTTCGAACTTCGTGAAAAGGGAAGATCTGCCCGTACGCCGAGTGATTCTCCTTTCTATTTTAAGGGTACGACGGTTCTTACTTATGAAGAAGGTTCATATCCTTGCGGGAATTGTGCTTTTATTGGTAAAACCATTTCAGAAACTATTGATCATTGTAAAAATGAGCATGAATATGATTTAGCTGAACTGCTTATAGATAATGCCATTGATCCTAAAAAACCTGAAGGTCAATCAGCAAAAAAACCTGGAAAATTTAAAAACTGCAAAGCAATCGGATGGATGGTTGATGAGTACGACCGGGCTCAAATATCGATTAACCTTACTGACTATAAAGTAACTGCTATGCATGATGTTCTTGAAGAAACAAGGATTCTTGCCGCTGAGCGGGGACTTGTAGTAACTGGTTCTGAGATTATTGGTATGGTTCCATTTCCAGCACTCCTTCAAACTGGTCAGTTTTATCTAAAAAAGCAGGGGAGATCGGCAGGTATTCCTGTTAAAGATATATTAAATACAGCAGTTCAGTCTCTTTGTGTAAATGATGTTTCAAAATTCAATATTGATGAAAGAGTTCTTGGTTTACCAAAAAATTCTGAAACCGCTCTTGTTGAAAAGACAGTCTCTGATTTTATTGATGAAGTCTCACGCGAATCTCCTGCTCCTGGTGGCGGCTCTATTGCCGCGTTGGCGGGTGCTTTAGGTGTTTCACTTGCTTCAATGGTGGCTAATCTTACTGCAAACAACCGTGGCAGTGAAAGTGTAGACGCTCTGTTGAACGCTGCTGCCGAAAGATGTCTTGAAATTAAAACCAGTCTGGTTCGTGGTATTGACGACGATACTAACGCTTTCAATGCTTATATGGATGCTTTACGGTTACCAACGAAAACTGAAGAAGACAAACAGAAGAGATTTGAAGCTATGCAAAGAGGCTTGAAGCAGGCAGTAACAGTACCATTAGCAACTGCTAAATTGAGTTTTGAATCGATTGAAATTTGTGAAACTGTTGCACATCATGGAAATCCGAATTCAATAACTGATATAGGCGTTGGCGCAAACATTGCTTATACAGGTGTAATAGGAGGTATTTATAATGTGCTTATCAATCTTAAGGGAATTAAGGATGATGCATTTAATAGCGAGATGAGAAAGACCTGTGATGAACTAAAGAAAAGTGCTTCGGCAAAGCTTGAATCTGTTATAAAGATTGTTGAAGAGAAATTATAAAGGGGAGAGGGTCCTCGAAAGAGGACCCTCTTATTATTAAACTTCGTAAATCACTTCACCATTCTTAATCGTCATACAATTAAGATTTCTTCCAACACTATAAACGATGTCAGAATATTCATTTGTGTCGAATATGGCGAAGTCAGCTTTTTTACCTATCTCAATACTGCCAACATTTTTCTCAACATCCAGTGCTTTAGCCGCATTTATTGTTACAGCCGAAATGGTCTCTTCTATGCTCATTCCCATTTTTAAGGACGCCAGACTCATGATAAGATTAAGATCAGCGATATGTGAAGATCCGGGATTGAAATCTGTGGCAAGTGCTACAATAGCATTCTCATTAATTAATTTCCTGGCAGGGGCATAGTCATAATCAAGAAAGAATGATACACCCGGAAGAAGTACAGCGACGGTTTCAGACTTGGCAATTTTTGCTACTTCTGCATCTCCGGCAACCTCCAAATGATCAGCGCTGGTAGCATTATGTTTTAAGGCAACATCTAATCCGCCAATAATGTTAAACTGTTCAGTATGTAATTTTATTTTCAATCCATTTTCAACGGCTGCAGTAAATATTCTGTCAACCTGTTCGGCTGAGAAGGCAGTGCTTTCGCAAAACGCGTCGCAAAAAACCGCGAGCTTATTCTCAGCGATAAAAGGAATCATGGTATTATTTATAATTTCAATATACTTTTCATGATCGTTCTTATATTCTGGAGGGAAAGTATGTGCACCAAGAAAAGTGGGCACAATATCAATCTTATTAATCGAATTAAGGTGGTTGATAACTTGCAATAACTTTATTTCATCATAATAGCTCAAACCATAACCACTCTTGATCTCAAGTGTAGTTACTCCTCTGGATATAAAATAGGATATGCGTGGTTTAACAAGCTCTACTAAATCATCAAAGGAGGACTCCCTGACAGCCTTAACGGTAAAATTAATCCCTCCGCCGGCTTTGGCAATTTCCTCATAACCCTTGCCTTGTAATCGCATTTTGAACTCATTTGCCCGTGAACCAGCAAATGCGGCATGCGTATGAGCTTCAATAAGACCGGGCAAAACAACTTTACCATTTAAATTAATAATAGTTTTATTGACATTTTTTTTGACTGAACTATTTGGAATGATATCTTTAATAATATCGTCTTCAACAACAATTGAATGATTTTCGAGGAGAGAAATGTTTTTTAATTGTTTACCGCGTTTATAATTTTTTCCCTTCGTGTCAACAGTTATTATCTGAGAAGGCTCTTTTAGAATCGTAATCATAATCTTTTGGCTTTTTAAGAGTAAAAAATATTAATTCTTGGATAGCGATTAAGATTTCAAATATGCACAAATTTTTGTCAATAAGTCAATATTTTCGTAAATTTAGTGTCTATTTTAAATAACACAAGGTAAAAAATGCCTCCAGCCAAAAAGTACAAAATTCTTTATATAACTTCTGAAGTGGTTCCATTCATCAAGACAGGCGGGCTAGCAGATGTTTCATCAGCGCTGCCTCAAAAATTGCAAGAGATGGGTCATCAGGTACGTATTGTCGTACCCAAGTATGGTGCCATTGATGAGAGGAAATACAAAATTCATGAAGTAGTTAGGCTAAAGGATTTAACAACATTCATCGGTGAGAAAGAAGTAACATTTTCACTGCGTTCATCTTTTTTGGTAGGGCAAAAAGCCCGTGTTCAGATTTATTTCCTGGATAACCAAGAATACTTTGGCTCGAGACATAGTCTGTACACTGATCCGATAACCGGAGAAATGTTTAAGGATAATAACGAGCGGTTCATTTTACTTTCAAAATCAATATTTGAGTTAATTAACAGACTTGGTTGGATTCCTGACATCATTCATTGCAATGACTGGCAATGCGGATTAGTACCCGTTTATCTTAAAACACAATTCAAAGATGAACCAGGTTTTGAGAATATCAAGTGTCTTTACACAATCCATAATTTAGCTTATCAGGGTGAGTATCCTAAGAGCACTTTGCATAAAACAGGATTATCAGAATTTATAAAGAATGATTCAGATCTGATTGAAAATGGAAAAGTAAATTTTATGAAAGCCGGGATACTATACGCTGACACCATTAATACGGTTAGTGAAACATATGCAAAAGAATTGTGCAAGTATCCTGAATATGGTGAAGGACTACATGAAGTACTGTTGAAAAGGAAGAAAGATATTTTTGGTATTGTTAATGGAATTGACGACGCTGTTTGGAATCCGCTTAAAGATAAACAAATTGAAAAGAAGTATTCTCTTAAGACTCTCGAAGACAAGGAAGAAAATAAAAAAGCTTTGGCAGAAAAATTCGGATTTGATTATGATCCCGAAGTGCCTATTATTGGAATGATTTCGAGAATAGATAGTAATAAGGGATTTGATTTAATAAAAAAAGCTTTCAATGAAATACTAAAGATGAATATCAGATTAGTTCTTTTGGGAACCGGCGACAAGAAATTACACAGTTTCTTCCAGGAAGCATCTGTATCAAAATCATCAAAATTTTCCTGCTACATTGGATTTGATGAAGAATTGGCACATTTAATTGAAGCCGGTTCGGACATGTTTTTAATGCCGTCTAAAATTGAACCGTGTGGACTAAATCAAATGTACAGCCTTGTTTATGGTACTGTTCCTATCGTTCGGGAAACCGGTGGTTTGGCAGATACTGTTGTACGATTTGACGAAAAGACAGGAAATGGAAATGGCTTTGTTTTCAAAAAGTACGAAAAAGAAGATCTTGTTAAAGAAATAAAGAAAGCTGTAAAAATATATTCCACAGATAAAAAGAAATGGCAGAAGATAATGAAAAACGGAATGAAGCTGGATTTCGGATGGCTTTCTTCCTCAAAGAACTATGTTGAATTATATAAAAAGATGGTAACATCAAAATAAATGAAACATGCTGCTCTTTTTCTTGACCGTGACGGAACAATTAACTACGATCCTGGGTATATAAAAGACCCAAAATTGGTAAAACTGTACCCGGGTGTTGCTGAATCAATTTCAGAGCTAAAAGAGTTTTTTGGTTTTCTAATGATAGTGATCTCAAATCAATCAGGAATTGCTCGTGGTTTAATGACTCATCAGGATGTAAGAGCGGTCAATAAAAGAATTAATGAATTGCTTGCCGAAAAAAAAACATCAATTGACGAGTTTTATTATTGCCCCTATCATTCCGACTTTGATGATGAAGAAAAATGTTCTTGTAGAAAACCATCACCAAAACTAGTGTTCGAAGCATCTGAAAAACATAATATTGATCTCAAAAGATCGTATTTTATTGGCGATAAAATATCAGATGTTGAGTGTGGAATTAATGCCGGCTTGAAAACAATTTTATTAAAGAACACAATTCAGGATAGTGAAATTATTCACTTGAAAAACGAGGGAAAAACACCCAACTTTGTAGCTGGCAATTTTACTGATGCGTGTGAGTATATAAAAAAAGATTTTATGGAGGTTTCTGCTTGAGAGAAAGTTTTGTTTTTTTCGTTTTTGTCTT